>OOIF01000621.1_pt1 | contig 38661 bp, 41 predicted proteins | sample 1691961 | NCBI WGS metagenome assembly OOIF01 (sample SAMN06348146, study PRJEB24527) | human gut metagenome | biome: human gut; feature: ankylosing spondylitis patient; material: feces | host: Homo sapiens | place: China | collected 2015-10 | reverse complement strand
CACGGAATCGAGGTGTCTTTCTTTTATGCAAAATCACGAACTTGCTCATTTATAGATTATTATAAGAAAACAGATACAAAAGAACAGGAATTATTTAAACAACTGGTTTTTGAGTGTGAAATAGTGAATGATATTGGAAAGTGTGACCTAAATATAGGGGGTGACAGAACAATATTTATATTGGAACAATTGGGGTTTAAATGGGAGAAAGTGGGTAGAGAAGAGATAATCCGTGCATATCATGCGATTAGAGAGTCAAAAAAGAGTGGTAAAAAACAATATTAAAAAACGATATACGATTTTGAACTGAATAAAGAGAATAAAATTATAACGATTGTTATCTATGGAGCCACCAGTCTAGTCGACAAGTGGCTCTAAGAATTGAATAATCAGTTAAAAAGTATAATATTTTCAAGATTTATCTAAGTTTTTTAAACGCCGGTATTCCAAAGGCGATAAACCAAATCGTTTCTTAAATACTGCTGCAAATTTCCCCTGATTGGAATATCCGACCTGTTCAGAAATCTCAGCGATCGGACGCTTCGTATTTGACAAAAGTTCGGCAGCTGTATCCATGCGGATTTCACGCAGCCAGGTTGAAATGTTCTGACCATATACTCCTCGGAAATAGTTTTTCAGGCTCGTTTCACTAACGGAAAACCGTTCGGCTATCTGGCTTATGGGGATATGTTTGTGCAAATCTTCACTGATAATCTGTGCAGCCCTCTTTGCAATTTCAACCTGAGTTTCTGTATAGAAGCCGCAGGTTTTGGACGGGTGGATCTCCATGCAGAGAAGCTCGTGCAGCAGTTCAAGCGTATAGATCCGCAGGTAAAAAGGAGAAGGGTTTTCTGAAAGAGACCAGAGTTTTTGAAAAACCGCTGTTAGGTCATGGTCCGCTTCATTGATATAGGTCTTTCTTTTTCTGCAATAGAGTTCTTCTAATTGGGCGGGGTCAATATCAAAAGTCTCCATGATCTGTCCGCTGGATTGCGAAAGCAGCGCAAGGTCAAAATATATCTTTATCCCCTGATACTTGCCTGTGGGGAAAATGTATTCTTTTTGTGCGGTCTGTTCGCTGACACAAAAATCATTTTCTTTCAGATAGATATAGCTGCCGTCATCTAAGAGCAGCTCACTCCTTCCAGAAATGCAATAATTGATCAGCAACGGCCTTAAATCAGAGTTTTCGTCAGACTCCGGCCATGCGGGAGCATTCACAAAAATAAACGCAACCGTCAGGCCGGGGAAAAGAGTATAGAATGTCATGCGCCCTTTTCCAGTGGCTTGGTCTAATAGTAATTCTCTGCTGTTTGGGGTATTTTTTAAAGCCACTCCTGAAATCGAGTGGCTGTTCTCTAAAATGCTGTCTATCATATCCCGCAACGGTATCCTCCCCTTTCGTCCTGTTATGGTTCCAAATTTGTTGAAATTATTATAAGCGTATTTTTGTGTCTGGTCAATCCAATACCCGGACAGACAGAAAAACTCGTTGCTATTTGGGCTTAAAACACCGAAACGGGCATAGAAGCAATTCCAGATGTGTGCTACTATTATAAACGGTTAGCTAAGTCTAATCAATAGAAAGCAATCGAGGAGGTTTCGCAATGAACAACAAATTGCAGGGCAAGGACTTAATCAACATCGGTATTTTTACGGCAATCTATTTTATTGTCATTTTTGCAGCGGCATCCATCGGGTTTATCCCGATCTTCATCCCACTCATCAGTGTGATCGTCCCGCTGGTCGGAGGCATCCCCATGATGCTGTTTTTCTCTAAAATCAAGAAGTTTGGGATGCTGACTATCTGCGGCGTGCTGTTGGGAATTATTATGCTGCTGACAGGCATGGGTTATTGGTGCATCCCCACTGGCTTGATCTTTGGGTTGATTGCCGATTTCATGCTGAAGGCTTGTGATTACAAAAATGCAAAGCGCGAAGTGCTGACGCATGGCGTTTTTTCCATGTGGGTCATCGGCGCATTTATTCCCATCGTAGTAACCCGCGACGCTTACTATCAGAGCCTTCTTCCCGGCTATGGCAAGGAATATGCCGATACGCTCATGGCTTATATGCCGGACTGGATTCTGCCGATCCTGCTGGCGGCGTCCTTTGTCAGCGGGATTGTGGGCGGCCTGATCGGGCAGAAGATTTTCAGGAAGCACTTTGAACGGGCGGGAATCGTATAATGAGCCGCGAACTTCTTGCAAGCCAGAAAAGCAACAGCGGGATCATACTTGACCCACGGACAAAGCTGGCGGTACTGATTACCATAGCCGTTTTTATCCTGGGCGGTTCGTATGAGGGTATCATGCAGTATTACATAATCGTACTTGCTGCGATTCCGCTGCTGCTTCTGCTGGCGGCAAAAAAATGGAAAGATTCAGTCCTCTACATCCTGATTTTTGGCGGTAGCCTGTGCCTGAAAATGTTTGGACTGTCACGGCTGACCGGCGTTCTCAATTATATTGCGGTTGCCGTTGTCGGCATACTGCTGCGGTTTACGCCCGGCATAGTAATGGGATATTTTGTTGTCACCACGACAACAGTGAGCGAATTTGTGGCGGCTATGGAACGGATCAATCTTCCAAAGCAGATCACAATCCCCATGTCCGTGATGTTTCGGTTTTTCCCGACAGTCGCGGAGGAATGGAGCGCGATTGGGGACGCCATGCGGATGCGCGGCGTCCGTTTTGGCGGTGGCAAAGCAGGCACGATCCTGGAATACCGCATGGTTCCCATGATGATATGCTCGGTAAAGATCGGGGAAGAACTTTCTGCCGCTGCCCTTACCAGAGGTTTGGGCGGTCCTGTAAAACGGACAAATATCTGCAAGTTAGGGTTTCATGTGCAGGATGTGATTCTGCTGCTGATTTGTATCGGTGCATTTGCCGCACAGATTTATGTGCTGGTTGCAAGGGGGTGAATATCATGATCGAATGTCAGAATGTGTCGTTTTCCTATCCGGCCAGTGGGATTCCTGGCAATGATACGCAGACTGGAGGGGCATTACAGAATATTTCCTGTACGATTGAGGATGGTTCTTTTGTCCTGCTTTGCGGACCCTCCGGCTGTGGAAAAACTACGATGACACGTTTGCTGAATGGCCTGATTCCCCATTACCATGAAGGGAATTTTACCGGTTCTGTCCGGTTGGACGGAAAGGATACCCGCGAATTATCACTGTTTGATATTTCATTGAAGGTAGGCTCTGTATTCCAAAATCCCCGTTCCCAGTTCTTCAATGTGGATACGACCAGCGAGCTGGCCTTTGGGCCGGAAAATCACGGGATGCCGGAGGAAATTGTACGGGAACGGGTAAACCGTGTGGCAGGGCAGTTAAAACTGGAGCCGTTGCTTGACAGGAGCATTTTCTCCCTATCCGGTGGGGAAAAGCAAAAAATCGCCTGCGGCTCGGCTGCGGCGGTTGATTCCCGGATTTATGTTTTGGACGAACCATCATCCAATCTGGATACCTACGCCATATCCGATTTCCGGCAGCTCCTTTCCATCCTGAAAGCACAGGGAAAAACGATTATTATATCGGAACACAGGCTCTATTATCTGTCCGGTTTATTTGACCGCGTTCTATACTTGAAAGACGGGGAAATCCAGGGCGATTATTCGGCGAAGGAATTTACGGGCCTGTCTGCAAAACAGCGGGATGAAATGGGACTTCGTCCTTTATCACTGGACGGGTTGAAAGAGATAACGGGACCGGTTTCGCACAGATCGGATTCATCTTGGATGCTATCCAATATTTCATTTTCTTATAAACATGAGCCGGAAATCCTGCATATTCCAGAAGCGGTCTTTCCGGTTGGCAAGGCAACTGCGGTGATCGGGCATAATGGGGCTGGGAAGTCAACCCTTTCCCGGTGTCTGTGCGGATTGGAAAAGCGGTGCCGGGGCTTGGTACAGGATCAGGAAAGGGCGTATTCCCAAAAAGAAAGGCTCCGGCTGTGTTATATGGTCATGCAGGACGTAAATCATCAGCTTTTTACAGAAAGCGTCCTGGATGAAATCCTGTTGAGCATGAGAGATGAGGACAAAGAAAAAGCAGAACAGATTCTGGATGGAATGGATTTATTGCCATACAAGGACTGCCATCCAATGAGCTTATCCGGCGGGCAGAAGCAGCGCGTTGCGGTTGCCTCTGCGATTACATCGGAGAGGCCCCTTGTATTATTTGATGAGCCGACCAGCGGCCTTGACCTCCTGCACATGAGGCAGGTTGCAAAGGTTGTCAATCAGGTAACGGATACAGGGAGGACTGCTGTTGTGGTAACGCATGATCCGGAATTTATCCTGCGGTGCTGCGAATTTGTCCTTCATTTGGAAAACGGACAGGTTCAGGAGAGCTATTCCATAGAGGACAGCGATGGCAGGAACCGTCTGCTGAAATTCTTCCTGAACGATATGGAGAAGGAGGTGTCCATGAAATGAAAGAAGAAAAGAAAGCGTCGCCAATAAGTGTTTTATTGGGCTGGGGCAAACCGTATCACGGGAAATTCATCGGCAGCGTCGTCCTTGCGGTTTTGGGCGTTGCCTGTCAGATGGTGCCTTATTTCTGTGTGGCGCATATCGTCACAATGATGTTGGACGGGGAGCAGGATTTTTCCCGTTATGTGACAGCTTGCATGGTCGCACTTTGCGGATACCTGGGGAAAGTGCTGTTTTCCAGTCTGTCAACGACTATTTCCCATACAGCGGCCTATTACACGCTGCGGGATATCCGGGAGAGGCTGACAGGGAAACTGGCCCGCGTTCCGATGGGGACGATCCTGGATACTCCGTCCGGTCAGTATAAAACAACGATTGTTGACCGGGTGGAAGGGATGGAATCCACGTTTGCACATCTCATCCCGGAGATGACCGCAAACATCCTGGTTCCGGTGGTAATTGTCGTGTATCTTTTCATTATGGACTGGCGCATGGCGCTGTTGTCCCTTGTTACGCTGGTAGTCGGTCTTGCCGTAATGTCTGTCGGTATGATGAGTTACCCAAAGAAATGGGAGGGCGCGGTCAAAGCCGGGAAAGATATGGCGAATGCCATTGTGGAATATATCGGCGGGATTGAAGTCGTCAAGGCGTTCAGCCAGTCAGCCGGTTCCTACAAGAAATATTCGAACGCCGTGAATTACAATGCGAATTACTATGTGGAATGGATGCGGGAAAACCAGAAAACCATGAGTGCCTACAATGCGATCCTTCCCTCAGTGCTGATTTGTGTGCTGCCCTGTGGGTTTGCCTTCTGGCTGTCCGACAGCCTGGAATTATCTGCGTTCCTCTCCATTGTGATTTTCTCCTTGGGGCTTGTGGGACCGATCATGTCCGTCTTTACCTTTACGGATGACCTGGCTGTACTGGGAACCAATGTGGAGGAAATCAGCCAGCTATTGAACGCGGAAGAACTGAACCATAAAGATACGCCGGTAAATCTGGCAGATACCAGTATCGGACTCGACCATGTTTCCTTTTCCTATGATGGGGAAACTGAGGTGCTGCATGATGTGAGCCTTTCCATTCAGCCGGGAACCATGACCGCCCTTGTAGGACCGTCCGGTTCCGGCAAATCTACCGTGGCGAAGCTGATCGCTGGGTATTGGGATGTTACGTCCGGCAGTATTACCCTGGGCGGCCATGAACTGAAGGAGATACCGCTGTCTGAAATTGTCGCCCAGATTTCCTATGTATCGCAGGATAATTACCTGTTTAACCGCAGCATCCGGGAAAATATCCGCATGGGCAGGCCGGACGCCACAGATGCGGAGGTGGAGCAGGCAGCAAAACAAAGTGGCTGTAACACCTTTATCCGCAAGTTGGATCAAGGGTATGATACCGTTGTCGGCAGCGCCGGTTCCCATCTTTCCGGCGGTGAGCGACAGAGAATCGCCATTGCCCGCGCCATGCTGAAGGACGCCCCTGTGGTCATTTTGGATGAGGCGACAGCATATATCGATCCAGAGAATGAGGCAGTTGTGCAGAAAGCAATCTCTGCCCTGACAGTGGGTAAAACGCTGATCGTGATTGCCCATCGCCTGTCTACCATTATCGGTGCGGACAATATTGTGGTGGTCAAAGATGGAACTATCCATGCCCAGGGAACGCATGATAAGTTACTGGAAACCTGTCCCCTTTACCGGGATATGTGGCAGGCGCATATCGGCGCAAAGGATCATATGTAAGGGGGTGTTGTCAAATGTATGGAACATTGAAAAAAATTTTTGCGTTTGCTGGCAGCAAAGAGGGACTGCTGAAAAAATCCCTGCTGTTTGCGTTCCTCTCCGGCCTGTTTGCGGCTTTACAGTTTGCCGCCCTCTTTATCGTGGTGGAGGCGTTGGTATCCGATAACCGGGACAGCCGGTTTATCTGGATTTCTTTGGGCATCATGGCTGTTTCCCTGGTTGGAAGGATCATCACGACCTATTTCTCCACGATGGAGCAGACGGAAACCGGCTACTGTATGGTGGCGGAAAAGCGTATCCACATCGGAGACCGGCTGCGTTACATCCCGATGGGATATTTTAACAAGAACAGTATCGGGAACATTACCGCTATCGTTACCACCACGTTAGGGGATGTGCAAAATTCGGCGGCGCGTGTGCTGGTATCTGTGTTGGGCGGATTTTTCAATTCGGTGGCGCTTGTCATCGTTTTGGTGCTTTTTGACTGGCGGATCGGTCTGATTGCCGCAGTCGGCGTCCTGCTTTATCTTGCAGCGGAGGAACTGGCGCTCCGCAAATCTGAGCGCTTAAGCGGAGTGCGGCAGCATACACAGGAAAGCCTTGTGGAATCCGTCCTGGAGTATATCCAGGGGATGGGGATCGTGAAAGCCTTCGGTATGGAGAAGGACAGCACACAGTCCATTGACAGCGCAATCAAGGCAAGCTGCCGGGACAATCTGAAACTGACAAAAGCCAGTGTCCCCTATGATGCCCTGAAACAGGTTGTTGTCCGGGTGTTCAGTGTTTTGCTGCTCCTGGCCTCCATTTACTTCTGGCTGAACGGTTCCCTGTCATTGGCCTATGGCGTGATTTTGGTGATCGCTTCCTTTATGGTGTTCAATGATCTGGAAAACGCCGGAAACATGGCCTCCCTGCTGCAAATGCTGGCGGCTTCTATGGATACGGCAAACTCTATTGACGATACGCCGGTCATGGATGAAAAGGGCGCAGATGTGGTTCCGGCATCCTCGGAAATTATATTTGATAATGTGGACTTTTCCTATGCAGACCGAAAAATTCTGGATCATGTCAGCTTTACGATCCCTGCCGGAACGACCACTGCCATTGTCGGCCCGTCCGGTTCTGGCAAGACGACTATGTGCAACCTGATTGCCCGGTTTTGGGATGTAGACGCCGGGAGAATTACGGTTGGCGGCAAAGATGTCCGGGATTTTAAACTGGACAGCCTGATGAAGAATATCGGCATGGTATTTCAGAACGTGTATCTGTTTGCCGATTCGATTGAGAACAACATCAAATTCGGCTGCCCGGATGCCACGCACGAACAGGTGGTAGAGGCGGCGAAAAAGGCTTGCTGCCATGAATTTATTTCCGCCCTGACCGACGGGTATGATACGGTGATCGGGGAAGGCGGAGGAACCCTGTCCGGCGGTGAGAAGCAGCGTATTTCCATTGCCCGCGCCATACTGAAAGACGCCCCGATTATCATTCTGGATGAAGCCACAAGCAGCGTTGACCCGGAAAATGAAGAAGAATTGCAGCGGGCGATTGCGGAATTGACGCACGACAAGACTATTATTATGATCGCCCACCGCCTGAAAACCGTCCGGGGCGCGGATCAGATATTGGTATTGGATGATTCCCATATCGTTCAGCGCGGCACTCATGCAGAACTGATCCAGCAGAAGGGTCTGTATGCGGACTTCGTATCCGAAAGGCAGGAAGTTATCGGCTGGAAACTGGCACAGTAAAGGAGGCGGCAATGAAGATTTATGCGTCGGGCGAGGATTATTTGGAAGCAGTCCTTGTATTGCAAAAGGAAAAAGGCATGGTTCGCTCCGTTGACCTTGCCCGACACATGGGATTCAGTAAACCAAGTATCAGCCATGCAGTAGGTGTGTTAAAGAATGGCGGTTTTCTGACCGTGGATGAAGATGGATATCTCCATCTGACCGAAGACGGGCGGGAGGTTGCTGAGAAAATTTATGAACGGCATCAGTTCTTTACGGAGCAGCTTGTAGCTGTCGGGGTTGATCGGGAAACCGCAGAAAGGGATGCCTGTCGGATAGAACATGCAATCAGCGAAGAGACTTTTCAGAAATTGAAAGCTTCGGTTGAAAAACAGAGCAATGATACAGCATAACTTGAATGAATTATTTAGCACAGAAATTTGCATCTGATCAACAGATATTATCTATATATTGTGATTGAAATGTTGACGCAAACAAAATACAGTGCTATGATAATTGCGTAAATAGTTTTATTTGGGAAATATCCTGAATAAGAAATTTCATTCTGGAGCGGTCCGGGATTTGAAAGTAGATTGTGCGAAAAGTACAGGAGAAGTCTGTTCGGACTTCTGTAATATTGATTCGGGCATCAGCCTGAAAAGACAGAAAAGACATCAAAAAGCAAAGAATTGTTTTTTAGTGTCTTTTTTTATGTTCAGGCTGGCGGAAGGAGAAAAAAGACAAGAAGAGCCTTTGATCGGATAGATTATAAAACGAGCAGGAAATCGGGAAACAAAATGAAAACTAAAAAACAAAGAAACTGATGTGGAGCGTAGAAAGGAAATGTTTGCGGCATAATAAAAAAATATCCGATGTCTAGATAATAGAAAAATGTTTTGATTTAATGGAGTATTATTGTGGCAAGTAAGAAGAGATTAATTGAAGGTGAATATTATGAAGTTTAGCATGTTTAATTACATATTGGGATATGAAAATGCGTAAAATGATACAATTTGATGCTATGAACCCTTTGAAAAAGTGTAGAAATAAAGGCTTTTTGGAACATTTGCTGTTGCCGGAGAAAAATGGGCAACGGAAAAGGTCATTGCACACTACGATTCTTATATTGAGGAACTCGCCACAGTGAAAGAAAGGCAGCCGGATGGTAGCGTAAGAACCTATGTGGACAAGGATATGAAGCAATCCATTATTCTAAACTTGCTGGAGAAGATATCAGACTTCCCTTTGGAGGAAGCGGAGAGGATAGCGGGAGAGGGGAAATTATGATATCAAAGATTCATTCATTTTAGGGTATGGAATGACAACATTATTTAAGAACAGATATTGGGGAATGTCGAGCTTAGATAAAACAAAAAACCATTTGGAGCGATTTTGAACCGTTCAGAGTGGCACTGATGTTCTGATTCTTGTATAGTATAGATGTGCAGAATCGTTCTGCACAAATTTTTACAGAATGGGTTAGATAGCTCTAACCTTTGGAGGAATACCTATGGAAAAAAATAAGTTACAGGCAAAAGACCTAATCAATGTTGGTATCTTCACAGCCATCTACTTTGTTTTGTTCTTTGCAGGTATGATGTTGGGATATATACCAATCTTCATTCCCCTGCTTGGGCTGGTTTGCCCGATTATTTGCGGCATCCCTTTTATGCTGTATCTTACAAAGGTAAAAAAGTTTGGCATGGTAACACTGTCTGGCATTATCCTTGGATTGCTGAATATGCTGATCGGCAGCGGCGTCTTGGTTTTAATTTTCGGCATTGTTTTCGGTGTTGCGGCTGACCTTATTATGAAATCTGGCAAATATAAAAGCTGGAAATTCACCTTGTTGGGTAACGGTGTATTTTCCCTGTGGATTATGGGTTTTGTGAGCCGGATGTTTCTGACCCGTACCGAGTTCTTTGATTCTCTTGTCAGCAGTTATGGGCAGGAGTATGTCGATACGCTGATGTCTTATACGCCTGGTTGGATGTTCCTAGTTCTGTTTGTTGTTACATTCCTCGGCGGCATCCTGGGTGCATTACTTGGTAAGGCCGTATTGAAGAAACATTTTGAAAAAGCAGGCATTGTATGATGGCAGAAACCACAGGATTACCTTTTGAAAAAAAGGCAATCATCCCAATAGACCCACGCACTAAAATTTTTCTTACTGTTACCGTCAGTACAATTATGGTGGCAGGAGGAACAGGCGGAATTATGACTGTTATACGGCCCTGCCTGATGGCGTTCCCTATGTGCTTGCTGCTCTTATCGAAACGATGGAAAAGCGTTCTGAAATTCTCCGCGATGTATGCTGTCTTATTTGCGTTAGAGCTGACGGTATTGCCATTGTTAACTGGAACATGGAATTTTGTCTTGGGTGCAGCTATTGGCATTTACACACATATGTTACCAGGGTTCATCATGGGATACTATTTGATTGAATCCACAACAGTCAGTGAATTTGTAGCAGCTATGGAAAGGGTACATATCCCGCAAAAGATCGTTATTCCGTTGTCTGTGGTCTTTCGCTTTTTTCCCACGATCAGGGAGGAATATGCAGCGATAGGTGATGCCATGAAAATGCGGGGCATATCAACGCTTAGAAGTCCGATAAAAATGTTGGAATACCGTATTGTTCCGTTGATGATTTCCATAGCCAATATCGGAGAAGAATTATCAGCGGCAGCATTGACACGGGGGCTTGGTGCGCCTACTAAACGGACGAATATTTGTAATATCGGCTTCGGCGCATTGGATGTTATATTTGTGGCTGCTTCATTAGCCTGCTGGATTGGGTTCGCTATATGAAAAGGAGAATATAACTTGATAGAATTACATAATGTCAATTTTCACTATACGGGCGGCACAAATGCTGGCGGGCTTACAGACATTAACCTGACTATCCCCGATGGTCAGGTTATCCTTTTTTGTGGACAATCCGGCTGTGGCAAGACAACACTGACCCGTCTTGTCAACGGACTTATCCCGAATTATTATGAGGGTGATTTGTCTGGCGAAGTTCTGTTGAATGGTGAAAATATCAGTACACTTCCGCTTTATCAGACCGCAAAATATGTTGGAAGTGTCTTTCAAAATCCGCGCACACAGTTTTTCACTGTTGATACGACGAGTGAGCTTGCCTTTGGTAGTGAAAATCAGGGCTTGCCAGAAGCGGATATTGTTCAGCGGATTTATGCTACCACAGAGTGTTTCAGCGTTAAAAAGCTCTTGGGAAAGAACATATTTCAGTTATCAGGCGGCGAGAAACAGAAGATCGCCTGTGCCTCTGTTTCTGTTACTGATCCGCAAGTCATTGTATTGGATGAGCCATCTTCTAATTTGGATATAACCGCAACAAAGGATTTGCGGGGAATGATCGAGATATGGAAAAGTCAGGGCAAAACAATCATTGTTGCAGAACATCGGCTGTATTATCTGGCCGATTTGATAGATCGTGCTGTGTACTTACAGGATGGCCGGATTGCCGCTGATTTTTCAGGCCAGGAAATGAAACTGTTAAGCGGTGAGAAACTAAAAGAAATGGGGCTTCGGTCATTTGAATTATCACAATATCCGATCAAACACGTTAGGCCATTAGACAATGAAGTGATTACGCTCTCTGATTTTTACTTTGCTTATCAAAAAGATAAGGCAGCACTTCATATCCCATCACTTGTTCTGCCAAAACACAGTGTCATTGCATTGATCGGCCATAACGGTGCAGGAAAATCCACGCTGGCAAGGTGCCTGTGCGGTCTGGAAAAGCATTGCCGTGGGATTGTTTCTATTGCAGGAAAACAGTATAATGGAAAAAGGCGGCTGCGCTATTGTTACATGGTAATGCAGGACGTAAATCATCAGCTATTTACGGAAAGTGTAAATGACGAAGTTCTTCTTAGCATGAAAAATCCAGACGCAGATCAAGTATCGTCAACACTAAAGGAACTTGATTTGGACGCCTTTTCCGAGAGGCATCCTATGTCGCTTTCCGGGGGACAGAAGCAGCGTGTCGCTATTGCAAGTGCGCGGCTCTCCGATAGAGAGATATTAGTTTTTGATGAACCGACAAGCGGACTGGATTTGCTTCACATGAGCGAGGTGGCGAAACAGCTTGAAACACTTCGCCGGATGCAAAAGACATCTATTGTGATTACGCATGATTATGAACTGATTGTAAGCTGCTGTACGCACATTCTGCATCTGGAACACGGTGAAGTGCAGACACAGTACCCTCTTGATGAAGCAGGGGCAGATCGCCTTAAAAAGTTCTTTATAGAAATGGAGTGAGGAAATGCAAGGGGCAGACCGTTTTTTTTCTAATCAGAAGATGAAGCTGCTGTGCCGGGACGATCATTGTTCTGTATATCAGATGAAGAACGAAACCGGGGACGGAACAGCCACCTGTTATCAGGTGTACCCTGGAATTTCTGTTCTCTACAATGATTATCATATTTCAAGCTGCCCGTCACGGAAATTTGAAAATGAGCATATCATCGGTATCAATCACTGTATGGAGGGACGAATTGAATGGGAAGTAAGCGACGGAGCCTATCTCTATCTGGCCTCCGGGGATATTATGCTGGATAGCTCTGTGACGGAAAACAAAGAGTGCAGTTTTCCAGTTTCCCATTATCACGGCATTACTATTGCGATTTCTGTTCCAGAAGCCACAGATAGTATGAGTGATTTGCTTGATCTGTTTTCTATTGACTTATCCGAAATAGAAAAAGTGTTCCAGTTGGCAACGCGGCCATTTATTATGCATGGAGATATATTTCCAGACCATATTTTTAACGAACTTTATCATGTGCCGGAATACATCCGCAAAGAATATCTTCGGGTGAAAATATTGGAATTGCTGATCTCTCTAAAGACGATTGACCCATCCACGATTGGGGAAGCAAGACCCTATTTTTATAAGACCCAGGTTGAAAAAGTAAAGGCGATTATGGCGCTAATGACTGCTAATCCAGAAATACATTACACGATGGAAGAATTGTCTGGGCAGTTTGACATATCTGTGTCTGCGTTAAAAAATTGCTTTAAGGGTGTCTATGGAACTGCCATCTTTACATATATGAGAAATTATCGTATGGACATGGCTGCCACACTTCTTACCCAAACGGATGAATCCATCACGTCTATTGCCGGTAAGGTAGGGTATGCCAATAGCAGCAAATTTTCGGAAGCATTTAAGAGCATAAAGGGAAAAACACCGTTGGAATATCGAAAAATCAAAATCTAATTAGAGTGAAACGAAACCGCGTGGAGTGGCAGAGCATCCAAAAAAAATTTAGAATAGAGAGTGTCAGGAAATGACATTCTCTATTCTTTTTTTAGGAGGAAATGCACCAATGAAGCAAAAAAGCTGGATTAGTATTGTGTTTTCTTTTGCTGCCCAGTGCAGGCTGAAAATAATATTATCTGTCCTATGTGCCAGTATCTCTGTAATAGCAGGGCTGGTTCCATATTTGAGCGTATATCAGATCATTACGCAATTTATAGGCGGTGTGCCGGTAATGGAAACTGTCTGGATGTGGTGCTGGATTGGATTGGGTGCTTATGCCTTGCGGTTTGTGTTCTATGGAATTTCCACAACACTTTCGCATATCTCGGCTTATACGATTTTAGAAAATATTCGTTTAAGTCTGGCTCAGCGTTTGATGAAAGCACCTCTGGGAACGGTCTTGGGGGAATCTGTCGGAAAGCTGAAAAATGTATTGGTAGACCGCGTTGAAACGATTGAACTTCCACTGGCCCACATGATACCGGAATGTATTTCAAATCTTTTGCTCCCCATTGCAGTATTCATTTATTTGGTCTGTGTTGATTGGCGTATGGCGCTATCTATGCTGATTACCGTTCCGATTGCCTTTGTTGCTTACGCGATGATGATGAAAAACTTTAATCAGCAATACGCCGACTATATGGAATCCAACAATTATGTCAATGGCGTAATTGTTGAATATGTGGAGGGAATCGAAGTCATTAAAGCGTTCAATCAGTCCTCCACTTCCTATGAAAAATTTGCAAACGCTGTCGAGTCTTTTAAGGACTACACGTTGAAATGGTATCAAAGCACTTGGAAACTGATGAATTTTGGAAGTGCGGTTTTGCCATCCACATTTTTAGGCACACTTCCCGTTGGTCTATTGCTTTATTACAATGGCACTCTTACGCCGCAGGATTTAGTAATCTGTTTGATTCTGTCCCTTGGCATTGTTGGCCCACTTATGAACTTTACTACCTGTGTGAATGAAATGAAAACTGTGGAGTATGCCGTACATGATGTTGACAAGCTGTTAAGCGTATCAGAACTGCCAGATGAAAAAACAGACGTAAGGTTGACCAACTATGACATTCATTTGCAAGAGGTAGCCTTTTCTTACGATCAGACACAGGAAAATAACGTCCTGTCGCATATCAGTTTGGATATTCCAGAGGGTAAATTTACGGCTTTGGTTGGTCCCTCTGGAGGCGGCAAATCTACGATTGCGCGTTTGATTGCCCGCTTTTGGGATGTATCGGACGGGAGCATTACGATTGGAGGAACAGACATCCGCAAAATTCCCCTGTCTCAGTTGGCAGATACCGTCAGCTTTGTTACACAGGATAATTTCCTGTTTAACTGCTCTATCAAAGAGAATATCCGCCTTGGGAATCCGCAGGCCAGTGACGAAGAAGTATTCGCTGCCTCTAAAGCCGCCTGCTGTGACGAGTTTATTTTGAATCTGGAACACGGATATGACACAATGGCCGGTGATGCCGGAAACCGCCTGTCCGGGGGCGAGAAACAGCGAATTTCTATTGCACGAATGATCTTAAAAGATTCGCCTATCGTAATTTTGGACGAAGCCACGGCATTTACCGATCAGGAGAATGAAGAAAAAATTCAGAGGTCAATCGCGGCACTGACAAAGGGGAAAACCCTGCTTGTGATTGCTCACCGCCTTTCTACAATCAAAAATGCTGACCAGATTATTGTGTTGAAAGAGGGCGAAGTGCAGGCCAGCGGAACACACCAGGAATTGCTTGCGGAAAATAGCTTGTATCGGGATATGTGGAACGCGCATATTGGTGCAAAGAATTGGTCTGCCGGGTCAAAGGAAGGGAGGTAACAGATATGTTCAAGATTGTAAAACGTCTGATTGATTGGACTGGACAATACAAGAAGCGTATTTATATAGGCTTCATCTATGCTTTCCTGCATAGCATTTTCACCGCTATTCCGATTATGCTGGCGACCTATGGTTTAAGTGTTGTTTTGGATGATTTTAATGGGAAGTCAGAATTAAATCCCACTACAATATGGCTCTTGCTCATTGCTATGATTGTTTCCGTACTTGGGCGGTTCCTGTTTTCATACTTACGAGCCATTACACAAGACAGCGTAGGATATGAAGCAACCGCAGTGGAACGAATCCGATTGGGAGATATTCTGAAACGTGTGTCCCTCGGCTTTTTCAGTCAGAATAATATGGGCGAATTATCCTCTGCCGTGACTACCGATTTGTCATTTATGGAGATGTTTGCCACGAACATGATAAATACGGTTGTCAATGGCTATATAACGGTGATTGTCCTGATTTTGTGTCTGGCGTTTTACTGCCCCCTTGCAGGCTGCATTTCGCTGATCGGTGTGCTGCTGTCTGCGCTTTTTCTAAATCTTCTGGAAAAACACAGCCACAAAAATGCACCTGTTCATCAAAAGGCACAAGATGATATGGTGGAAAGCTCGATTGAATATTTGCGTGGTATGCAGGTAGTAAAGGCATTTAAGCAGGAGGGCGTTGCCATCGAGGGTATTCGCAAGGCTTATTGCGACAGCAAAAAAATCAATATAAAAATCGAAAAGGAATATATGCCATATAACTGTCTACACCTCTTTTCTCTGAAAGCCGCTTCCATCGCCATTGTTGCGGTATCTGCATGGCTGACCTATTGTGGCAGTATGGATTTGCCGGTCATGTTGATGATGGATATGTTTTCTTTTATGATTTTCAGTAGCGTAGAGGCCATGAACAATGCTGCTCATGTGTTGGAGATTATTGACGCAACACTGTCAAAACTGAAAAGAATTGAAAATGCCAATGTCATTGATAAAGATGGGCAGGATATTAAGCTGAAAAATGCTGATATTCAATTTGATAATGTGTGCTTTGCGTATGACGAAAAGCCCGTACTGAAAAATGTCAGCTTTCAAATTCCGCAAGGGAGTACCACTGCGATTGTCGGGCCATCGGGCAGCGGCAAGACTACAATCTGCAATTTGATTGCAAGATTTTATGATGTAAACGCGGGAACTGTATCTGTTGGAGCCGTGGATGTCCGTAAAATGACCTGTGATAGCTTGTTGTCAAATATCTCTATGGTATTTCAAAAGGTTTATTTGTTCCATGATACAGTTGAAAATAATATCCGGTTTGGTAATCCTACGGCCACTCATGAGGAAATTGTAGAAGCTGCAAAAAAAGCCAGATGCCATGATTTCATTGAACAGCTTCCGGATGGATATAACACGGTCATTGGCGAAGGCGGTTCAACCCTTTCCGGCGGCGAGAAGCAGCGTATTTCCATTGCCAGGGCTATCTTAAAAAATGCGTCTATTGTTATCTTGGACGAGGCTACGGCAAGTATCGACCCAGAAAATGAGCATTTAATTCAGCAGGCTATCAGTGAACTTACAGTCGGTAAAACTGTTATTGTAATTGCACATCGGCTGGCAACGATAGAACACGCAGATCAGATTTTAGTCGTAGATGCAGGGCAACTCGTACAGCAAGGAACACACACTGAACTGAATCAGCAAAACGGCTTGTATCGTCGGTTCATTGACATCCGTGAACAGGCCGAGGGTTGGAGTATTGCATAGCACCTACACAGGAGAAACAAAATGAAACTTCGTGCGTCGGGCGAGGATTATCTGGAGGCTATTCTCATGCTCCAAAAAAACAAAGGTATGGTGCGCTCCGTTGATCTTGCCCGACATATGGGGTTCTCCAAACCGAGTATTAGCCATGCAGTGAAGGTTTTGCGGGAAGGCGGCTTTTTAACAATGGATGAAGATGGATATCTCCATTTGACCGAGATAGGTAAAGAAGTAGCGGAGAAAATCTATGAGAAGCACCAGTTCTTTACGAATGGTTTAATAGAGCTTGGTGTTGATCCTGAGATAGCTGAAGCAGACGCCTGTAAAATTGAACACGTGATAAGCGAGGAAAGCTATACGAAACTGAAAGAAGCAAAGTGGAGGTAAAAGCCTATGATAAATATCCTGGTCATTGAGCCCAGGGAGGAGGATGAGATTCTGTAAGAGGTCATAGATTTCTTATCCTCAAGGACGCAGTGCCAGGTTACCATTTAACATCCTCTCCCCAGGCATTAAAATTTCCTGGTTTGGAAATCTGGAAAACAGACCCGGAGCATTGCGGGGCGGCAGTAGCGAATGTGGTGTATTATCTCAGACGTAAGATCGGAGATGGGTACATAGAAACGGTGGTTGGGAGCGGATATCGGTTTGTGGGGTAAAAGAACATCTCAGGGGAGCAACGTAGAATTGCTCCCCTGAGATGTTTTCATGTGATCTAACAAAAAATAAAGAAGAAATCTTTATGGAATCTTCAAAATAACCCGGTATGCTATCCATGAAATCACAAGAAAGGACTTGATTACACGGAGCATTTCCTCTCGAAAAAGAAAAAGGTCAATGAGGGTGAGGCTCCGCAATATTATGTGGAACACAATCATGATGCTATTATAGAACCTGCCGTGTTTGAGGCGGTGCAGAAACAAATGGCGCTCCGGTGTCCGGGAAAGAACCGTCAAAGCTGCGTGAGCATCTTTTCCAGTAAAATAAAATGCGGAGACTGCGCAAGTTGGTACGGTTCCAAAGTATGGCATTCCACGAGCAAGTATCGGAAAACCATATGGCAATGCAATCATAAATTTGACGACGGTGAGAAATGCACAACGCCCCATCTGGACGAGGAAGCCATTAAGGAATTGTTTGTAAAAGCGGTCAATATCCAGACCACGGAGAAGGATGAGATTGCTGCAAACTTCCATGCCGCCAAAGAGCAGCTTTTTAATACAGAGGAACTGAGAGCCGAACAGTCACAGCTTCAGGAGAACTGAATGTGGTGGCAGAACTGATACAGCAGTGCGTGAAAGAGAATGCCCATGTTGCCCTTGACCAGACAGAGTATCAGGCGCGCTATGATGGACTGGTCGGACGGTTTGAAAAAACAAAGGCACGGCTGGATGAAGTCAGCAGTAATATCATTGAAAAACAGGCGGAGCGGGAGAATCTACTAATACTATAATTTGAAGGTGGAAAAATGGCTGTATCCGCAAAGAAAACAGAAAAAGGCCACGGCTGAACCTCCATTCATGGTGTGATCCATCATGGCCCTGGCTACACAAGGAATACAAATTGACTTTTCCAGGTTGGTGTTGTAAACTATGATTAGTTTCGACTAACCATAAGGAGGGCACTCATACATGACAGATATGGAAAAAGTAAAGATTCATGGTGTCCCGGAAACCATGCTGCAGACTCTGTTTGCCCGGGCGGCCCATTCTCAGAAGAAGGAACATAAATTTTATGATGCGAAGGCTATAGAGATCGTGAAGCAGCTGGACTATGACTTTTCCAAGGCGGAGAAGGATGCTGCTATGAGCAGCGGAAATCGAAGATCCGACGGGCGAAGTGCTTGTTGTGATCGAAGGGCTGGTCATGTACTTAACCGAGGCGGATGTAAAGAAAATTCTATCCATTATCTGTAGCCGGTTCGAACATGCGGAGATCATTATGGAGATTATGAATCCGTTTATCATGCGGCACATGAAGGAGAAATCGATTGAGGCCAGTAAGGCTCGTTTTACCTGGGGTCTGAAAAGCGGGAAGGAACTGGAGAACATGGTGTCGGGGTTTACATGGGCCGAGGATGTGAGTTTGGTCGAAGGGATGAAGGAACTGTATCCTGTCTATAAGTTGCTGGGATGGATACAGCCTGTTAAAAACCTTTCTAACAAGCTGGTAATACTGAGAAAATAGGATAGATATAAACTGCTATTCAGCTTTGTCATAGGAGATGCGTCAGCCATGGAGAAATTGAATTATTTAAGACAAGACAAAAAAATACAGGGGAAGGAATCCTTTGTGACCTATGTGGATTTTCAGGTAAAGGATGGCACCGCCGATATGTGGCTGTATGACATTTTTCCGGGAGTACAGCTCATGGTTGTAGATTTTTCTTCTGAGAGCTGTTTCCGAAGCGGTGAAAAGCAGAATGTAATCGGGATCAATCATTGCCGGAAGGGGCGGTTTGAATGTGCGTTTGACAGCCGGAATTATCTCTATTTGGGAGAAGGCGATATTACCCTGAACAGCCAGATGCACCCGCCAATCGCGTCTTCCTTCCCCTTGAACTACTTTTATGGGTCCACTATTATTTTGTTTCCGGAGGTCATGAAGGGTGTACCGGAGCTTCAGGCCTTTCAAATCAGTGCAGAGGCAATCATAGAGAAATATTCTCTTGAATCAAGATCCCCGGTATTTCGCCGCAATGCGGAAATAGAGCATGTATATCAGGAACTGTATACACATCTGGATCGTCCGTCTCTGCCCTTTTTGCGGCTGAAGATTTTGGAGCTCCTTTATCATTTCCAATTCAGACAAACTCTTTTTGAGGAGAACCAGGACTATATTTCGGGAGTGACTGTGGAGCGGATCAAGCATGTCAGGGAGCATCTGCTACAGGATATGGAACACCGGACCAATCTGAAGGAACTGGCATTGGAGCACAATTTAAGTCTGACACAGTTAAAAGATGGATTCAGGCAAATTTATGGCGAATCACCTTATGCATATTTGCGTAGTTACAAAATGCATCGGGCGGCACAGCTTTTGCACCAGTCAGATAAAAAAATCAGCGAAATTGCGCTGGAAATGGGTTATCAGAATCCAAGCAAATTTTCAGAGGCATTCCATGCGGTGATAGGCTGCAGACCAAGTGCCTATCGAAAGGAAAAAAAGTAGAAGAAAATCATAGTGACACCTTCCGGATGGAGGTGTCATTTTTTGGCTTTTTGGAGCATTATGCACAAGACATGGCTTTTCAGAGTGGCAAAAGAATCTTTCACATGGTAATATGTACAAGTTAGCAAAGACTAACTAAAGATACAGAAAGGAAAGAAATACATATGAAAACAAAACTTACAACAAAGGATTTAATTACCGCAGGCGCCTTTGGCGCAATTTATTTAGTGCTGCTCACGGTGTTGTCTTCAGTCCTGACCATTGTTCCAATCCTCTTTCTGGCAACGCCGTTGATTGCCGGCATCATACTGGGAACTGTGTATATGCTGTATGCCACCAAGGTGCCGCGCACCGGTGCGCTCCTGGTGCTGGCGCTCCTGGTGGGGCTGATTACGTCCATGGCAACCATTTATCCGCTGATTTTTGCAGTTGTATGGGGATTAATCGCTGAACTCATTACCGCAAAAAGACGCAAATCCGCAGGTGCGCTGGCAGTCAGCTACTGTGTGTTCAACCTGACTTCTATGGGTCCCTTCTTTGCCCTTATTCTGGCAAAGGACGCCTTCTTAGAAAGTTGTGCAGGGTACTATGGAGAAGAATATATCGCAACGCTGGATAAGCTGACGCCCAGCTGGATTGTTCTTGTGCTGATTGCTTTGGCTTTGGTGGGCGGATTGCTTGGCGGTCTGTTTGGAAGAAAGATCCTGAAAAAACATTTTGTGAAAGCCGGTATTACAGCGTGAACCGCGAAAAGATTTCCAGTGGTCTTTTGGATCCGAGAAGTAAGCTGGCGGTATTTATTGCCGCCTGCCTTTCGGCATTTTCCGGGCTGACACATCCGCAGGAATTTGTCCTTCTTGCCCTGTGTGTGGGGATAACGCTTTTGTGCCAGAAATGGAAGAGGGCTTTTTATACCGGTCTTATCTTTGCAGTTATGTTTTTATGCGATCTGTTTCTAGCACCGCGATTGTCAGGGATACTGCAGAATATCATCATGCTGGCATGTCATTTCTGCCGGTTTATTTTACCGATGTTTGCAGTCTTTTATATTGTGACACAGACTTCCAGGATTGGGGAATATATCAGTGCATTTACTCAGATGCATCTGCCAAACGAGGTCATCATTCCTCTGGCGGTGATGCTCCGTTTTGTTCCGACTATCCAGGAAGAATGGCAGATGGTGAATCAGGCGCTCCGGTTAAGAGGGATGGCGCTGACATGGAAAAATGTTCTTCGTCGTCCGCTGCAGATGATGGAATATATGCTGGTTCCCTTTTTGCTGCAGTGCTCGGTTATCGTGGATGAGATGTCAGCTGCTGTTATGGCGCGGGGGTTTGACAAAAATATGCCGCGAACCAGTTATGCGGAGGTTCAGATGAAAGCTCTGGATTGGTGTATAATAGCTGTTTCTGCCGGACTGCTGTTCTGGAATCTTTGTTTCTGAGGAAGGGAGGAGATGTTTTGATCAAACTGAATCATGTTTCCTTTTCTTATCAGAACGGGGAAGCAAATGAAATGCAGGTGCTGTCTGATGTAAGCTTTCAGGCATCACGCGGAGAATGTGTGGTACTTTGTGGGAAAAGCGGATGTGGGAAGACGACCTTGCTTCGCCTGATAAACGGTCTTATCCCTCATTTTTATGCCGGGAAACTGGAGGGGAATGTCCTTGTAGGCGGACAGGAAATGCAGCAGACACCGTTGCCCCAAACGTCCCGGATTGTGGGAAGTGTCTTCCAGAATCCCCGTACCCAGTTTTTCCATCTGGATACGACCGGAGAGATGGCTTTTAATCTGGAAAATCAGAATGTCCCCCGCCCGCAGATGAAGAAGCGTCTGGAGGAGGTGTCCTATCGTCTGAACCTGCAGGAGCTGATGGACCGGAATATTTTTGAACTGTCAGGCGGCGAGAAACAGCAGATCGCCTGCGGCTCCGTTTATGCGGCTTTACCGTCGGTCATCGTTATGGATGAGCCTTCTTCTAATCTGGATATGGAGAGCATCCGAAAACTGCAGAAGTTGATCCGCATGATGAAGGATGAAGGAAGAACTGTGCTGATTTCAGAGCATCGGCTGTGGTATCTGGAGGGAATCGCTGACCGTTATGTGCTGCTGGAGGATGGCCGGATCAGGCAGGAATTTACGCCGGAAGCAGCGGCAGATCTTTCGCTGGAGAAGCGCAAAGCGTTGGGACTCAGGGCAGTAAAGCGGGAGCAGCTTTATGAACTGAGGCCCGATATGGGGCTGATAAAACAAAAGAGTACCGGGCTGGAAATAGATGGGCTTCAGTTTAGCCGCCAGATGCGCCAGGTACTGAATGTGCCGCATTTAGAAATACCGTCAGGGGCAATCGTAGCGGTGATCGGAGAAAACGGTGCCGGGAAATCCACTTTCAGTCTTTGCCTGGCAGGTCTTTTGAAGCATACGGGTACAGTACGGATCGACGGCAAGAAGATCGCGCATAAAAAGCTGCCGGAGCAGGTCTATCTGGTCATGCAGGAGGCAGGACATCAACTGTTCAGCGATACGGTATTGGGTGAATTGACCTTGAATAATCCGGCACTGTCAGAAGAAAAGGGCAAAGAGGTTTTGACAACGCTGGGCTTAAATAGTATGGAGAACCGTCACCCTGGCTCCCTCTCCGGAGGTCAGCAACAAAGGCTTTCTCTGGGAACAGCTCTTTGCATGAAACGAAAACTGATGCTCTATGATGAGCCGACCAGCGGTCAGGATGGAGAAAATCTGCTGCGGACAGCGGAGCTGATCCGTGCAGCCAATAAACAGGCAGCCAGTACCCTGATCGTGACACATGATCCGGAGCTGATCTTGCACTGTGCGACCCATATTCTGCATATCCACGCAGGGGAAGTAAAGAAATTTATACCGCTTGATGAGAGAGGAGTGATTTATATGAAGAAGGTATTTGGAGAGGATGCGCAGACAAAGAAGCCGCAGAAAACCGGTATTCCGCGCCTGCTGGAGTTTACAGGACGGCATCGTCCCCTACTGGGCGCTGCGCAGTTGTTGTCCGGCATCAGCGCCTTGTTCCTTCTGGGACCGTTTGTGTGTGTTTATTTTGCGGCCCGTGTGCTTTTAACCGGACTGACCGGAGGAGGTTTTGTTATCTCGTCCCTAGTGCAGTGGGGCGTGTGGGCATTGGCGCTGGAACTGGCCGGGCTGATCATTAATTTTGCGGCACTTATGTGCTCCCATACCGCAGCTTTTCATACAGAAAAGAATTTAAAAATGGCAGCGCTCCGTCATTTATCCAGGATGCCAATGGGGTATTTTGAGGAAAATCCCAGCGGAAAGCTAAGAAAAATCATTGATGAAAACAGCGCCCAAATGGAGACTTACCTTGCCCATCAGCTGCCGGATCTGGTGAGCGCTCAGGTCACGACGGTTGCCAGCCTTGTGCTGATGCTGGCTATGGACTGGCGCATTGGCCTTCCACTGATCGTTCTGATGCTTGCAAGCTTTGTCTGCCAGATGACAATGATGGGCGAAAAAACCATGAATTTCATGAAGCGCTATCAGGACGCTCAGGAGGAAATGAACCACGAGGCAGTGGAGTATGTCCGGGGAATCTCCGTGATAAAGGTATTTGGACAGTCGGTACATTCGATACGGCGCTTCAAGGAAGCAATCAATGCTTATTGGGATGACGCACTGGCCTTTACTATGGCCTGCAAGCCCGGATATGTGGGCTTCAATACTGTGGTCAATGCCGCTTTTCTTGTGCTGATCCCTGCCGCACTCATCGGCATGACTTCGGCGGGAGATTTGACTGCCTTTATAGAGAATTTCCTGTTTTATCTGATTTTTGCACCTGCATGTGCATCTGTTCTCAACAAGATCATGTACATGAGCAACTATAAGATGCAGGCTATGGAATCTATGCGGCGGATTGACACAATTCTGCTTGCCAGAGAGCAGTCAGAGGCACAGGAGCCGCAAATGGCACAGGGCAGCGACATTTGCTTTGAGCATGTGACCTTTACCTATCCCACAGGCGAACAGCCTGCGGTTTCAGATGTCAGTTTTACAGCAAAAGCCGGAACCGTTACGGCACTGGTGGGACATTCCGGCTCCGGCAAGACCACCATCGGGACCCTGGTCCCCCGCTTTTATGATGTGCAGGAGGGGCGCATTACGCTGGGCGGTGTGGAACTTTCTGAGATCTCCCGACAGGAAGTCATGGGAAAGATTGCTTTTGTCTTCCAGAATCCCAAATTACTGAAAACAACACTGGAGGAAAATATCCGCGGCGGCTGCAAAAATGCCAGCCGGGAAGATATCCTGCGGGCAGCCCGTCTGGCACAGTGTGATGATATTCTGGCAAAGCTGCCGGAGGGCATTGACAGCATCGTGGGCGGGAAAGGCGTCTATCTTTCCGGAGGAGAAGTACAGCGGGTGGCTATTGCCAGGGCAATTCTGAAGGACGCACCGGTCATCATTCTGGATGAAGTCACGGCATTTGCCGACCCGGAAAATGAGGTACAGATTCAGGCAGCCCTGAAGGAACTGACAAAGGGAAAAACAGTCATTATGATTGCGCACCGGCTGTCCACCATTCAGGATGCGGATCAGATCCTGGTAATGAAAGCAGGGCGTCTGGTAGAACAGGGAACGCATCAGGAACTGCTTGGTAAGAATGGCGAGTATGCCCATATGTGGGCAGGTTACAATCAGGCAATCGCCTGGAAGATTGACCGGAAAGAGGAGGTGAAACCATGCTGAAGAAATTATTCGCATTAAGCGATCAGGGGGAACGGGAATTAAAGCACGGGATTGTGGCAACTACGATAGGACATTTGTGCATCATGGCTCCCATTTCCCTCTTGATGCTGGTGACCATGGGACTTCTGAACAGGCTCTGCGGGGAGACTGGACTGACAATGCAGCCAGGAGTGATAGTTCTGATGGCGGCGGTTCTCTTACTTTTGATCTTCATAACCCAATGGGTTCAGTATAACCTGACTTATAAAGTGGCTTACGAAGAAAGCGCTAACCGGAGAATTACCCTGGCGGAAAAGCTGCGGCGGCTCCCACTGGCATTTTTCGGTCAGCGTGATCTGTCTGATCTGACAACAACCATGATGGGTGACTGCTCTAAACTGGAAAGAATTTTTTCCAATGCGGTTCCCAGTCTCTTTGGAACAGTCATTATGTTTGTGATTGTGTCCGTGGGGCTTTTGATCATGGATTGGCGCATGGGGCTGTGCATTGTTCTGCCGGTACCGGTAGCTGCGCTTATTTTGATAGCGGCCAGAAAGGCCCAGACAAAAGCGGAAAGCCGCAATTATGACGCTCACCGTGCCGCTTATGATGGGGTGCAGGAATATCTGGATACCATACAGGAGCTTCGCTCCGCCGATCTGGAACAGGAATACCTGGATGGAGTTGAGAAAAAACTGGATTATGTGGTAAAGTGTGCGTTTCGTAATGAGCTGGCTCCAGGTACTGCTGTGACGTTGGCGCAGCTGACAGTACGCTTTGGGCTGGTGGCAGTTCTGCTGGTTGGAGGTCTGTTGGTAGCTCAAAATATGCTGTCCGTCAATATGTTTATTCTTTATCTGTTGGTAGCAGGCCGTGTTTATGAACCCTTTGGTTCCTGCTTTATGCTGATGGCGGAACTGTTTTCTGCATTTGTCAGCATTGAGCGGACGAAGAAGATGGAAGCGACAGTGGAGCAGACTGGTCAGCCTGTTTGTAAGAACAATGGGTATGACATTGAGTTTAAGGATGTTTCCTTTTCGTACAATGATGAGCTTGTACTCAATGGGATTTCCTTTGTAGCGAAACAGGAGCAGATCACTGCGCTTGTAGGCCCTTCCGGCAGCGGAAAATCTACTGTTTCCCGTCTGGCAGCCCGGTTCTGGGATGCAGATGCCGGTCAGGTACTGCTGGGTGGCGTGGACGTGACGACTGTGGAGCCGGAAACGCTGTTTAAGAATTATGCCATCGTCTTTCAGGATGTGACCCTTTTTGACGATTCCGTTATGGAGAACATCCGTCTTGGTCGGGCGGGGGCGACAGATGAGGAAGTGCTGGCGGCAGCCAGGGCAGCTCAGTGCGAGGAGTTTGTTTCCCGTCTGCCTGGCGGCTATTACAGCAATATCGGTGAGAATGGCTGTGCCCTTTCAGGAGGCGAGCGGCAGCGTATCTCTATCGCCCGGGCGATCCTGAAGGATGCGCCGGTAGTTATTTTGGACGAAGCCACAGCTTCCATGGATGCGGAGAATGAGAACTTGGTTCAGCAGGCACTGTCCGTGTTGCTGCAGGGGAAAACTGTACTGGTTATTGCGCACCGTATGCGGACGATTGCAAACGTCGATAAGGTTGTTGTCCTGGAACAGGGCCGCGTCGCAGAGACGGGAACGCCGGAGGAACTTCTGAATCAAAAGGGATTGTTCTATCGTTTGTCTGAAGCACAGACGGTACATCGATAGAGCTTCGGGAATCAGAAAACAATGCAGACAGGTATGACAAAGGGAGTCAATGAAAATGAATCAGATGAGTGTACTCGTAACAATATCTTTTGCGATTTATTGACGAGCCTCGGTGTGGATGAAAAAACCGCTATGGATGATGCATGCCGTATGGAACATGCTGTTAGTAAAAAGAGTTTTTTGTCCCTTATGATGCTTGCTGAAAATCTCTCCAATGTTTGAACAGAACAGTTACAGACAGCTAATAAAAGAGTAAAAGATGGCCGCCTATGAGGAAATTATCCTTTTGAGCATCCTCCCCAAGAAGGAGGTCTACACAATCGAATAATCTTGCCCGATAAAGGGGCGTGGACAGTCAAAGCACTGTCCACGCCCCTTTTTGATTCGACAGCTTTCTTCAGCATTTGCTACGACATTTTGGAAAGTGTTGAATGAACTTGAACAGGACAACAATCAAGCAATCTATTATTCCAGATATCCTGTATATACAAAGAGAAGAAAAATAAGTGCTATAATATTAACTGTGTTGAAAATGTAGGAAAAAGGTGTGTGCAAGATGAAAAATGTGCTTTTTATATTGCGGCTACAGAGAAATTATCTGAATCAGAAAAGCATGAAATTGAAATGGATATAAAGAATGCAGAGATTTATCTTAGAAATAGTGAAAATGAAAAGCACAGAAAAATCACAACGACACAACCAGAATACTTTGATGGGATAAGAAGCATTCCTATAAATCAAATTGAAGTTCTATCATGTTTTAAAAAGAATAGGCCAGCAGAAAAGAAAATTGATTCTATGATTGAATATTATAAAGAACATGGACATTTTGATAAGCCTGTCACGGTTGTATTTCAGGATGATAAGTATGCATTAAAAGACAAATTTTTACGATACTATGTCGGAAAAGAATATAAGTTAAAAGAAATTGATGCAATATGTACAGTCGATCAACATTCAAAGGAAAATGATGATAATGTGTGGTAGATATTTTATTGATTCTGATATGGCAGATAAAATCGAAAAAGTAGTGCATGATATAGACCAACGAGTCCGGCAGAAACGTTTTGCAGGAGATATCTTTCCAAACAATATAGCACCGATCATTGAAAAATCAGAACATGGATTGAAACTGGATGTATGTAAGTGGGGCTATCCATTGTCACAAGGAAAGAATCTAGTTATAAATGCAAGAACAGAATCTGTTATGGACAAACCTTCTTTTCGAAATGGAATTCTCTACCACCGTATATTGATACCAGCAAGCGGGTTCTATGAATGGAATCGGTTAAAAGAAAAAAATGTATTTTCCAGATATGATGCACCAGTATTGTATATGGCTGGCTTCTGTGATTGGTTCGAAAATGAACGACGATTTGTGATTATGACTACAGCAGCCAATGAATCTATGATAAAAGTGCATGACCGTATGCCGCTGATATTGGAAATAGGACAGATGAAAGATTGGTTCGATGACAGAAAAATGGAACAGATTCTGCATCAGATACCGGTTCAGCTAAAGCGAGAGGCAGAATACGAACAGCAGAGCTTATTTTTATAATGGAACGGGTGAAAGAAGGCAGATGAGGAATATAGATGCAGAGGAACGACAGAAGCTATAAAGACTTAAAACAAAAACAGAAGAGTGCAATAGCAGATAAAACATACAAAATATACTTGAAGTTTTATCTTGAGAATCAGCGAATGCCGGATGCTACTGAAATGAATGATATATGCAATAGGTTGTTTACGGCAGTTCAATCGCTTGCTCCTAAAACGGAATATGAAGAATTTTATAAAATTGTGGAAAAGCGTGAAAAGAGTTATGAAGAACGTATCCTGAGAGACATTCAGAATGGAATTACACTAGAAACACTTATGACCAAAAAACATAAGAAAACGCCGGAAGAAAAAGCAGCTGTTGCGAAACAAAAGAAGCAGCAGAAGCGAGCAAAACGGAAAAAAGAAGCAAGAGATAATCTGGCTAAAGAAGAAATCTTGCAAGATGACAGATTTTTCTTTATTGCCGGTTATATCTCCGGAGGTGCACCGTATGGTGTCACCTGGGAGGAAATGGGTCTGAAACCTTGGGAAGATTTGGAAGAGAATAATTGAGTTGTCAGTGCAATCTTATTTATCTCTTGTGACTGAAACTGGTTCTCGTTTTGCCGGAAGTAAGTTAGAACTGATCGCAGGAGCATTAAGCAGTGATGTGAAATTCTGCCGAATGATATCAAGTGTCTTTTGCTTTTTCTGTAATTCCTGTTTTTCCCGGACGGTAGCAGCCTGTTCAGATTCAAGATTTTCAATCTGCTTCTGGATTTTATTAGAGCTTGGGATTTTGGTAACACCGAGATCCTGAAGCTCTTTTTTTAGTGAATCGTGGAGCTGGTATTCTGCCTGATGCTTGGTTCGGTATGCTTTTGGATTTTTAGCAGATCTGCAATCTTCAATCACTTTACGGCAAAGCCGGTAAGAATCACAGTGTTTCTGAATGATTTTCTGTGTGCTCAGCTCACTGTTGATTTGCGTTATTCTCTGCTCAGCCGCTTTAACAGAAGCATTAACATCAGAAAGATGCTGCTGGAAATCTTCATAATTCAGTAGGTTATTTTCGGAAAGATAGTTGAAGGTGCGGGCTGCCTCTTTCAGATTATTGAGCTTTGCCCATCGTTCAAAGCCTTCTCGATTGCCGGTTGTAACATACGTGGAGATATTGATATACAGGCGAGCTTCTCTGGACAGATGCTTTGGAACTTTCGCTTTGCTACGATTTTTAACCAGACGGATACGGACATTTTCTTCCGAATAATAGCTTCCGAGAGATTTCATATAAGTGAAGTTTTTCTGTTCCGGTGCACGGAATGACAGATGTTTTCCCTGTCGAACTTCATATCCTGCTAACTGCATCTTTTGTAGAAATTCCTCATAGTTGATAGAAGACCAGATTGCTTTATCAACTGTGACACGTAGCTTGGCTTTCCAACTGGTGCCACGATGGTATTCCATGTTCTCTTTATAGCTTTTGCCTTTTTCTCCGGTCGGCATACTGGTGGCAAGTCCATTTTCATGGCAGATACGATTACTGATTCTGCAGAGCTTATGGTAGCTCCGCTTATTGGAAACATACTTGTGATGATCAACAAAGCTTGCAGCGTTGAAGATGATGTGATTGTGAATGTGATTTTTATCAACATGGGTGCTGATCACGTATTCATATTTTCCTTTCAGTACTTCGTCTACAAATTGTTGCCCTAAGCGATGGGCAGTTTCGGCATCAACTTCTCCAGGTTTAAATGACTGGATTAGATGAAATGCCAGATTATCGCCTTTGTCCATTCCATTCTTTTTTGCCATTTCTCTTGTCATGGAAAATTCAAGATCTGCAGTTTCTGGGGAACAGCCAAAACTGGAAACTAACAGTTTTTCATCAGTCTTATCAGGATTCGTAATATAGTCCAGAGCTTTCTTGTCTGTTACTTTAATGGGGAAGATCTTAAGATACGCCATAATTCTTTCACCATCTCTTTCAATTCTTTCATTTCTTCCGGATATAGATCTCCGGTGGTATTTACCTTTTTTGCAATCTGGTTGATATTTACGCCAATCTTGTGCATTTCCTCATACTGTTTCTTCAGTGGAGTTGTATCGGCGTTGACGATGTAACCGTCGATTGCCATTTTACGAAGATAAGCTCCCATATTTTTTGTCTTTGATTCAATCATCTTTCTACGAATAAGCTTTTTTTCTTCAGGGGAAACACAAAACAAAATCTGTATATTTCTTTTTCTCTTTGCCATAGGCAGATTCTCCTTTCTTTGGTTCTTCGAAGTAGTGACTTCTGGGCTTTTAATTTAGGGTAGGGTTCCCTAAATTGCTGTTTTTTCGGAAGTGTATATACACTTCCTGTCCTTGCTATTTACCGGTGGCAAAGCCGCCGGAAGAGAGTCCTTAAAAAAGATCCCTCTATAAATAAGGTACTGAGAGAAGAAAAAGAGGACATCGAAGCTCAGAAGTATGACGCAGGAATGATTCTGTGGTATAGTAAAATCTGAACGAGAAAGAAGAAAAGAGGTCATACCGATGTCACGGAAAAATCATAAGATGATAGATGGAAGACTACTGCAAACGGATAAAAAGTATTCCCAGTTAAAAATGAAGCAGAAAGAAAAGATTGCAGAATGGATGTTTCAGGCAACCAGAGATTATTATATGAAACAATGTACATTTCCGAATGACAAACATCTGGAAGAAGTAGTGGATTCTGTTTATGAAAAAATCGAAGATGCAGAAATCTGGATTCCATACGGGGAGGTCTTCAAGCATTATAAATCCAAACGATCGGATATCAACAAACGTGTCAGAAAATCTCTGAATGAAAAAGAAGAGAGCCGGATTGAGAAGGTCTGTTTTATGAATATGTGTATGATTCAGGATGATGAAGGAAAGGTACTGGCACTGGATAAAGTAAATGATAGCTATACCGGTACAACTTTTCCAGGTGGTCACGTAGAAGCAAATGAGATTTTCCAGAAATCCATGATTCGAGAAGTCTGGGAAGAAACAGGACTTACGATAGAAGCACCGAAGCTTGGAGGATTATATCATTGGCATAAGAGTGGAGTGCACTATGCCATTACCCTGTATAAAGCGAATAAGTTTACCGGAGAATTGAAGAGTTCTGAGGAAGGAAGAGTTTATTGGATTCCGCTGGAAGAGTTGAAAACAAGAGAACTTGCTACAGGTATGGAATACGTTTTGCAGATTCTGGAATCAGACAAGGTGGATGAGTGCTATATGCATCTGGAAGCAGATGGATATGTGGGAGATTTGTATTAAAGAATTTTGTAAGAAATGGCTGCCTGATCATTGGAGAAAAGACAGCCATTCTTTATAAGATACATCATTCATCTATTCTGTTTTTTGCTGTTCACTTTTGGAAGTGAAATTAATATATTTGGCACGTTGTAAAATTGAGATAACTGCATCAATGCTTTCTGGATTGGAAAAGCTCATGATAAAAGGTTCCTCTTCAAATTCCATGGGTTCGAATCCGGGAATCTGATCTGGATTCTTAATTATATGGATGGGACGTGCACTCTGGTTATAAAATGCCAGTTGTGCTGAATCTGTAGTGTTTCCGATGACACCAATACCTACGTCACCTTTTCCAAAATCTATTCTACGTTTATTTAAGTTGATCATATTCAAAAATCTCCTTTTTCAAAAATAGCATATTTAGTAATTTTCTATTATTCCCGAAGTAGGGATATCTTTTAAAAAGTCACTGTTGGAAGTAATCGGAGAATCTATAATCTGAACGCCGCTTCGTTTCATCATTCGGAATTTGAAATCAAGAAGTTCCGGTGGAACTTTCAGTTCTGCGGCAGCCTGGAAAAAGGACATATCAGCGTTAAGCATCTCCAGGACATCTTCATCCTCCAGAAGATAATCAGCGGCAAAGCAATTGGCTTCATATTCACATTGTGATACTCCATCGAATAATTCAAAATCATGAAAACACTTGATCTGAAGGGTTTTCTGATGAAGGAGTGCGTGTCCGATTTCGTGAATCAGGATAATCTGCTGTATGATTTCCGGCAGATCACTGTTAATGACGATGCAGGTCTTTCGACATTCCCGCATACAGAAGCCTTTACAACAGTTTGGATCAGTTCCAAGCGGAAGCTTCTTAACAATAATATGCATAGCGGCTGCAAGGCGATACGGATCACTTTCCTGATATTTTGCTTTTACTTTATTAACAGTGTCTCTTATACATTTTGAACTCATAAAAACACCTCGATATTTCATAAGATAGTTTGCTGCAAGTATAGAGTAGCAAAAGTGCTGTACGAAAATACGGACACCTATGAATCACTTTCCATTTCAGTGTTTTTCTTTTTCCGTCCAAATGTCTTTTTGGCTTCCATCTTACAGGAAAGATATGCTTTGGTTACAGCCTGATAGAAAGCATCTTTTGCTTCTTCGTCGAGTTCGCCACCAGCAAAAAGAGCACGGTTGGCTTCGAGAATCTCATTGATGTCCCTGGCTCCTTTTTCACCAAGCTGTCCATTGACTTCATCAATATAATCCATTTTTTCAATTCCGTAAGAAGGATCTGTGATCTCATCATGTTTCAAATAATCGTAAGAGACATTCAATGCATGAGCGAGCTTTCTCATAGTAGAGATTCGTGCGATGGTGCCGGAACTTTCATAAGCTGCGATCGCACGCTGGGATACGCCGACCAGTTCTGCAAGTTCTTTTTGTGTCAGATGATTTTGTTCTCGTTGATATTTAATCTTGTCTGAAAAATTCATAGTGGGATCCTTTCCAAGTTTTTGAAATCGTAACTTCATCAACTTTATAAAAACTATTGACAGAGTTCATTATCACGTATAAAATACAAACAAATGTTCGTGAAGTTAGTAGAAATTATAATCTATAAACTTCACAAAGTCAATATGAAGCAAAGAACTTTTATTATGATTTTTAAGACTGGTAGGTGAATGTTATGAGCAGGACAATTCTTCATTCAGATATGAATTGCTTTTACGCAAGTGTTGAGATGCTGCATCATCCAGAACTTGCCGGGAAGCCGATGGCAGTCGGTGGTGATCCGGAAGCAAGACATGGAATTGTGCTGACTGCAAACTATATTGCGAAGCGAGCCGGAGTAAAAACAGGCATGGCATTGTGGCAGGCAAGACAGGTTTGCCCAGAAATAATCTTTGTACCGCCTCGCATGGATCTTTATTTGAGGTTTTCCAGAATGGCACAGGAGATTTACAGTGAATACACAGATCAGAGAGAACCATTTGGGATTGATGAAAGCTGGCTGGATGTGACCGCCAGTACTTCTATCAAGGGAGACGGAATGAAGATTGCAAAAGAGATCAGCAGTCGGATTAAATATGAACTGGGGGTTACCGTAAGTATTGGTGTTTCCTGGAATAAGATATTTGCAAAGCTCGGTTCTGATTATAAAAAGCCGGATGCCATTACAGAGTTTTCCAAAGACAATTACAAGGATATTGCATGGAAACTTCCAGTAGGTGATTTACTCATGGTCGGAAGAAGCACTGAACGGACGATGAAGAAACTTGGCATTTGTACAATCGGAGATCTGGCAGGAGCAGAACCTTCTATATTAGAAACATATCTTGGAAAGATGGGATTGGTACTTCATACCTTTGCAAATGGATGGGATGAAACTCCAGTTTTGGTAGAAGGATATAAAGTACCGATCAAGTCTATCGGGAACAGTACAACAACGCCAAGAGATCTTGTTAGTGAATTGGACGTGAAGATTATTTTGATGGCTCTTTCAGAAAGTGTAGGAGCCAGGCTTCGTGAAAATGGTTTTCAATGCAGGACAGTAGAAATCTCGATTCGGGATAATGGATTGTATCATTTCACGAGACAGTGCAAGTTGGACAGGGCAAGTAATCTTACAGAAGAAATTGCCAGAACTGCATTTGAGTTATTCCAGAAAAACTATAATTGGGAACATCCAATTCGTAGTCTTGGTGTTCGAGGATGTGATCTGGTATCAGAAGAGATGCCGTATCAGCTTGATTTATTTATGGATGAAACGAAGAGAGAAAAAATCAAAAAGATGGACCAGGTGGTAGATTAGATCCGTGGAAGGTTTGGCTATCAGAGTATTCAGAGAGCATTTATGTATCAGGATAAGATACTGGCACAGCTGAATGCTAAGGAACATACGGTTCATCCACAGGCATATTTTCATGGATAGGAGAGAGCAGGTGTTTTGTAATGACAGCTAAAGTGTATGTAGATGTCCTGGCAGTATTCAGCCGGGAAGGAGAATTGATCCCTACAGCGTTTGTCTGGGAAGATGGACGTAAGTATGCGATTGATAAGGTTTCAAAACCGGAGCATTGTGCCAGCCGAAAAGCTGGCGGAACCGGATATCGTTATACCTGTCAGGTGGGTGGAAAAATCTGTCATCTGACTTATGAAGAAAATTATAAATGGTTTATGGAACGTAAATAACGGCGTCCTAAAAGGGAGCCCTGAATCAGGGCCCCCTTTGGAGAGATAGATATTCGATGAGAACATCAGCAGTCGGGGATACATCCTTTCCCGTGAGAACCGATTGCTTTCAATAGATCATACAGTTGCCGATCAGCCAGAAATAGAAGCTATCCCACAGCGGATATTTCTGCGGAATCTGCATGAAGAGATGTTAGGACAGTGACAGACTGTGAATGGAACAAACAATACAATGATTGGTCTGGCTGCGGAAGCGGTCGGGAAGGAGGACAATTATGCAGAGAATACAGGATATGTTTATCAATATGGAAGAAGTGGCAGAGGATGCTTATAAGAATACGGAATTATTGCTGAGTCAGTATACTAAAGTAATGTTCCGTATTGAGAAGAACCTTGTGGATATAGATTATGAAATGTATGCAGAGGAAGGGAAGCATCTGAAGGAAATGTTATATGATCTGGTAGATTTCGATGCGACTGCAGAGAAACGCAGAATCCAGGAAAAGCTTCTGAATAATGATATGAATCTCTGTTTGCTGGAAATCATGAGAGATTCCCTGATAGCTTTGAGGGATTATCCAAAAAATGGACAGCTGTATTATCGGCTTTTGAAATATAGATATTTTGAAGCAGGAAATACCAATGAAGATGTGATGCTGATGCTGGATGATATGCCAAGCACTACTTATTATCGAAACCGTAAGAAAGCAATCCGTTTGTATGCAACAATGCTCTGGGCATTTACACGTCCGGAAAAGATACAGAATAAGATGGAGGAAATAAACTGGAAGAAAAGTGGAAGTAAAGTGGCAGTGAACTGACAGTAAACTGGCATGTGAATGGTATTACAATGAAAATACGTGCATGTTAGAATTGATATGCTGAGAGAAATAGACCTTCGCAGACGTAATGTTTGCGGAGGTTTTTCTTTTCTCAAATTTTAAGGCGTCAGGCTGTGCCCGGAAGGGCATGGCCTTTTTTTATACCCAAAAACAGGTTGCAGATTTGAAAAAGCTTCCTTTTTAACAGGTAGATGCCGGAAAGGAAGAGCATATCAAGATGCAGGGAAGAGGCAGGCATTATGCCAGATATCCATGATTTTCGATTTGTCACAAATCAAATCAACAAAAACGACAAATCGGAGAAACAATCATGGAAGAAAGAAAATACACATTTTACGACAGATATCAGAAGGTGAAATACGCTAATATTACTGCAGAGGAGCTGGAAGTTCTTAATATTTCTTATAATAAGGAACATTATATGTTTGATCAGCAGCATCAGAGAAATAATACAGTATTATTTTGTGGATTAGAATCAGAAAACGGTTGTGCGACAGACTTTATCGCAGATAGCGGACGTGACATTGCATCGGATATCACAACTGAGATCTTTTTCAAAGAACTCTTCAGTGATCTGACAGAGAAAGAAAAGAAGATTGTGAGCGATTATTTTATCATGGGGAAACAGGTCAAGAAAATAGCAGAAGAACTGGGCATCAGCACACGTCAGGTGAGTAGAGACAAGAACAGTGCTTTGGCAAAAATGTTGAAGAGGATGAAAGCAGCTGGATATGAATCATATGCTGAGGCTGCAGGTGCATTTCTGCAGGAAAGCGATTATATTCCAACACAGATGGAGACGCAGAATTCTATTATGAAGAAAAGGACCGGAGAAGTGAGACTGCCATCAGATCATAAGATGAAAAAATAAAAGGTATTGATCTATAAAGAGGGAAGGGAACCCGCATCATCAAATTTGCTTGTGATGTCGGGTTCTCTTTTTATTTGCATAATGATATACTTTTATTGTGGTTAGAAAAATAAAGCATGTACAAAACTCATAGGAGAAAGATGTATACTTATGACAACATTTGGTGATAAAATTAGGAAGTTGCGAAAAGAGAAAAAAATGACTCAACAAAAGCTGGGTGATATGGTGGGCGTTTCTCATAGAACAATTCGATCTTGGGAAGTTGAAGGACGATATCCGAAGCAGAGTAGTTTATATCAAAAACTGGCAGATGCATTTCAGTGTCAGGTTTCTTATCTTATGAATGATAATGAAACCGTGTGCTTGGGTAATGATGAGCCAAGTGAATATGCTGGTGCTAAACAGGCAAGGCAGATTCTTGAACAGGTAGCTGCTTTATTTGCCAGTGGAACTATGACCAATGAGGACAAAACTATTTTCATGGATGAGATGACGAGACTTTATCTGGCATCAAAAAAGAACAGAAGAAAATGGTAAGAAGAAATGAACTGTTTTGTTTTCTTGCTTGATAGAAAAGAAGAATAGAACGTATAATAGTGTTAATTATCCAGAGAAGATTGCTCTGGAAATAGAATTATTCGTACCAGTGGTGCGAGTATAGAGTAGGAGTGAAAGAATGGTAGAAGATACTATGTTTTCCGGGGAATCGAAAAATATTGAGTACAAGGTATCCTTACCTGATAAAAGTGAAAAGTACATGAAGACAATCGTAGCTTTTGCCAATACACAAGGTGGCAAGCTGATTGTTGGAGTAGATGATAAAACACACCAGATTGTTGGTGTGGAAAATGATGTGTTGTTTCAGCTGATGGAATTGCCAATGCAGTTTCTGATTCCTGTGTGCCACAGATCATTCCTGATATTGAGCCACAGACAGTAGACGGGAAAACGGTCATTGTTGTATCAGTAGAAGCTGGAAAGAACAGACCGTATTATCTAAAATCAAAGGGAAAAGATAATGGCACTTATATCCGTGTAGCAGGTACATCAAGACAGGCATTTCCGGAGAAGATAAAAGAACTGGAAATGGAAGGGGCCAGAATCTCATGGGATGAGCTTACTTGTGTGGGTTATCCTGTTTCAGAGGAAGCAACAGAGAAACTTTGTCAGGATATTGAAAAGTTCCGGAAGAAAGCAGGAATGTCAGAACATTCTGTAAAGAAAGAGCAGCTGATAAACTGGAAAATCTTGAAGCAGAGCGAGGGACAGCTTCTGGCAGCGAATGCCTATGCGTTGCTGACATCAGATTATTTTTCATTCTCCAAAACACAATGTGCGGTATTCAAGGGAACAGATCGTGCAATGTTTCTGGATAAGAGAGAATTTACAGGACCAATCTATACACAAATCGAAGAAGCAGTAGATTTTGTATTGAGAAATATTCGGCTTGGAGCAACAATTGACGGATTGGTGCGAAAAGAGAAATATGAGTTACCACCGGAAGCAATCAGGGAAATGATTATTAATGCCCATTGTCACCGTAACCTATTAGATGAATCCTGTATTCAGGTCGCAGTTTATGATGACAGATTGGAGGTGACATCTCCGGGTGGATTATATAACGGATTAACTTATGAGGAAGTCATGAATGGTCATTCGAAGATCAGGAATAAAGGCATTGCCAATATATTCAGTCAGATGGGACTTGTAGAGGCATGGGGAAGCGGAATAAAAAGAATCCTTAATGCTGCAGAAGAGTATGGACTTCCAAAGCCGAGATTTCAGGAATTTGATAATATGTTTCGGGTAGAGTTGTTCCGAGTCAATCCAATAACTGACCAAGCTAACCAAGCTACTAACCAAGCTAACCAAGATTTAGAGAGATTAGACCAAGTGGAAGATGAAAATGTACTGAGTGAGAAAGAAATAGAAATTCTGAATCTTGTACGTATGCAACCTTCAATCACGCAGAAAGAAATGGCTAATGCGTTAGATTGGAATCTTGCTAGTGTGAAGTATTATATAACCAAATTGAAGGAAAAGAATTATCTGAAGAGGCAGGGAAGTAGCCAAAAAGGGAAATGGGTGATATTAACAAAACGAGATTGACACTTGTATCAATTCGTGTTAAACTATGAAATGTAAGGAGGAGAGAAAGATGCCTAGAAAACCATCATTAGACGGCAAAGATTCTAGTCTGAGAATTAGGATGTCACCAGAGCAAAAAGAAAAGCTAGTATCTTATGCAGAGAGACATTATCAGACTATGAGTAATGTAATATTCCAGGCGTTGGACATTCTTTACGCAAGAGAAGAACAACAAAATAATAAAGAGTAAAATGGAGTTATTTTGGAGTTTATTTCTTCATAAGCGGTGCGAAAAACACAAAAACAGAACGCACGTTCGAAATATAAACCTCTAATAACAGCCTTTGCGTGTCATGAAACGCAGTCCGCAAAGGAGTTTGAATAATTTTCAAAAGCTCGCAAAGCCTAGTAAAATGGGCATTTGCGAG
>OOIF01000611.1_pt1 | contig 39020 bp, 31 predicted proteins | sample 1691961 | NCBI WGS metagenome assembly OOIF01 (sample SAMN06348146, study PRJEB24527) | human gut metagenome | biome: human gut; feature: ankylosing spondylitis patient; material: feces | host: Homo sapiens | place: China | collected 2015-10 | reverse complement strand
CGCGATTCCTCCCGCGACTAAAGTCGCAGGTTTCCTCGCGAGTTTCTATGAAGAAGGTTTATTCGTGATTTCATCGTAATGCGAGTCGCCGCCCCCGGCTTTTTCGAAAGTTTCGAATCCTTGCCCAAAAATGCCGCGAGAAAGCAAAACGAACCGCACTCGTCGTCGAGATGCGGTCCGTTCGTGTCGAAAAGGCTTCTGCGTCAGGAAGCCCGCATGCCGCTCGGATTCGTCGTGAGCGCGGCGTCGGCGCGCGCAAACGAGAAGGGTTCGAGCTTTTCAAAGGGGAAGAGCTTCAAAAAGCCTTCGATTCCGAGCGTCTCGAGAAGCTTCGCTTCGCCCGCCCGCAGCGGCACGAGCTCGTAGCGAAGAAGATTGCAGCCGTGCAGGGGCGGAAGGAACACGGCCGTATGCGTTTCACGGGCGTCGATGAAGAGAAGCTTCACAAAGCCCGCGTCCGCGAGAGAGGGCACCGCGTCCTTCGTGTCGAGGGCGAAGGGGTCGCCCGGAAGCAGTCCGCCGCTGCCGAGTTTCTCGAGAATCTTCGGGTCAGCGCGCACGGCGGCGAGCGTCTCGAAGAGTACCTTCTGGAAACGCAGGTCGAGCGACTCGGTCGGCTCGTCCTCCACCGTGAGGCTCAATTCGAAACCGTCTTCCGAGAAGTTCCGCGACACGGCGCCGAGCACCGTGGTGATGCGAAGACGCTTGTCGGGCCAGTTGCGAAGCAGTCCGATCGGGCCGTCGTATTCCGGCACCCAGGCCCACTCGGACGTCACGCCCGCGGGCTCGTGAAAGCGCATCCACAAGGGGCGGAAAAGCGGGGGAAGAAGGACGGCCGTGCCGCCCCAGACGTGCACGCGGGGATCTTCGAAGGCCGGTTCGTACGTCTTCATGGGCCGGAAGGTGCGTCGGCGCGGACTCTTGCGAAGGGCCGAACGGAAGGCGAGCCAGAGTCCCTCGGTGTTCGCGGGCGAGAGAAGCGACCCCGGAAACTGCAGGGCGCACTCCCACCAAGCGGGGAGGTGCTGCGTGCCCGGGCAGCTCACCAGGAGCAGGCCGCTTTCGTTCCAGTGTTTTTCCTCGTCTTCGGGCGCAACGACCGCGTTCTTTTTGAGCCATTCGGTGAGCTGACGGTGCGTCTGCGTCTCGAGACGCTGACGGAAATGTCGCTGCACGTGATCGTTCATGAACTTCATGACGTCCTTCGACATCTTCGCTTCACAGGGCGTCAGGGGCGGAACCGCGAGGTTCACCTCTTCGGGAAAGTCCAGGTCGTTGGGCCACATGCCCGTGAGACACACGAGCCAGAACTTGAGGAGGACGTGGAAGGGACGGAGTGCAGCGTTCTTCTCCCAGTCGAGGCAACGGTAGGCTTCGGCTCCGACTTCGGGGTCGCGCGAATCCATGAAGAGGTAGATTGCGCACCAACCGCGAAGAAAAAGGAAAAAGCCCGAGTCGTTTTCGGACGCGGCGATCGTGTCGTGTGCGCGCTTCAAAGCCCCTTCGATCACGTCCGTCGCGACGCGGTAAAAGAGCTTCGTGTCTTCGTTCGCCCAGTCGGGGCAGAAACCCGTTTCCACCCCCGCCCAGGCGTAGCTCGAGCCGATGGGTTTGCCGGCGCTGTCGGGCAAAAGGAGGCACTGCACGAGTTCAAAAGCCGTGACGGCCGCCTCGTCGCTTTCGGGAAATTCGCGAAGGAGCCGGAAACAATCGTCCAGGATGGGGGGCATGTAGCTCTCCATCCGGTCGAGAATGCGGATGCGCATGCGAAGGACCCGGCAACGCTCTTCGGGCGTGAGGTTGTCCGTGAGCGTGAGAAGACGGCGGATGCCTTCCTTGACGGCTTCGCTTCTCGTCGGCGCGGCGACCTCCATGTCGGCGTAAAGCTGACGCAAAACGGCGAGGCGCTGCAGCTTCGCTTCGGGCCGCATGAGGGGCTCGAAGAGGGGCAGAAACTCTTCGTCGGAACACTTCGGCGAAAAGAGCGCGATGCGAAGGCGCAGCATCTCCTCGCGCGCGACGATCGCCTCGTCGGTCTCGAGTTCGTCAAGCGGAATCTCTTCAAAGAGCGCCAGGGCTCGGCGATAGGCGTTGCATCGCGCCAGTGCGAGCGCAAGTTGAAAGCGGTCGCGAAGTGTCGGATCCGCGGGTTGGGTCCGCTCCAGAACGTCCGCGATCCGCCGGAAATCGGTCTGTTCGGCGTCGCCGTCACAAGCGGCGGCGACGAGAAGGCTGCGCGTCGCCGCGGTCTGCTCTTCGTCGGGGAGTTCGAGCGCGAGGCGCCAGGCCCCGCCCAAATCGCGGGCGGTCCAGAGTCGACGCAGTGCGTCGGGGAGATCATTCACGTCGGCGTGAAGGGTAAGCATGGATGTTTATTTTTCCTTTGTACAAAACGTGCACAAATCATAGTGAATGCCGCGCGGTTTCGGGGATGCGGAAGAATCCGCCGGGTCAAAAAAATCGTGACGAACTGATGCGAAAGGGGAGGCGGAATCCCGCAAGAAACGCTCCGAGATCGAGAGAATCGAACAATCTTTGCCGGGGACTGCGCCTCTATACTGTTTCCAACAATCCTTTTCAAGAAAAATACGCCCATGTCCCTTCCCGCTCCGCGCCTTCTTGCCTGCGCTCTGCCGCTCCTCTTCACGCTCGCGGGCTGCGGCACGCCTTCCGTCGCCGTCGAGGAGAAGACGCCCGCGAGTTTCGCCGAATACGTCGAGGAAACCCGCGCGATGGTCGCCCGCGACCGGCGCTTCGCCACGGCGGATCATCAGTCGGAAATCGACTGGAACACGCCCTGGGAGATGCGCCCCGAACACCCCGACGGACGGGCCGTCCTCTTTGCGCACGGTCTGGGCGAAGGCCCCTGGACCTTTCTCGACACGGCGAAGCGCCTGGCCGAAGACGGCGTCCTCGTTCGCACCGTCCTCTTGCCCGGCCACGGCACGAAGCCCGAGGACATGATCGCGCGCTCGACGGGCGAAGCCTGGGAGAGCGTCGTGCGCCGCGAAAAGGACCGTCTGAAGAAGGAAGGCTATCGCGTGTGGCTCGCGGGCTTTTCGACGGGCGGCAACATCGCCGTCACGCTCGGCGCCGAAGACCCCGACGTGGAGGGTCTCCTTCTCTTTTCGCCCGCGCCCTACGTGCGCACGAACCTCGTGGGGCTCGTTCCCTTCGCGTCCCTCTTTTTCGAGTGGCTCCGAACGCCCGAGGAAGCGGGCGGGGGCACCACCGCGTTTCGCTACCGCACGCTCCCGATGACGGGACTCGTCGCCTATTGCGACACGATGGACCATGCGGAAGAGGCGCTTGAAAAAACCTACCGCAAGCCCGTTCTCACGGTGCTCTCCGAATTCGATTCGATCGTCGACACGGAGCGCATGCTTGAGGCCGCGGACGAAAGCTTTCTGAATCCCCGGTCGCGCACGATCTGGTACGGCGATGAAACGCCCGAGACGAAAGTCATGAAGGTGATTTCGCTTCCCTCTCATCTTGAGAAGGAACACATCCGAAGCTTCTCGCATCTTTCGGTCAACTTCTCGCCCGAGAATCCCCATTACGGGCGCGGGGCGAGAGCCGAATGGTGCCGACCCGAAAACGATCCGCGCCCGCGCTTTCACTGCGAAATCCCCGAGTCCGAGATCTGGTACGGTGCCTGGGGCGAAGAGCGCGACGGGCACGTCTACGTGCGGCTCACCTACAACCCGCACTTCGAGCGACAGACCGAAGAGGTGCTCGCCTTCCTGCGCGGCAAATGATGACGGCGGGGGCGTGAATACCCGAAAGCGTTTTGCTTTTTTGGAATAACGAGGGCATACTTGGGTATCATCCGCGCATTTTCTCAGGGAGAGATTTTCATGCCCAAACGTACGCTCACCGCTCTTTCGCTCATCGCCTTTTCGTTCGGTGCTTCGGCCGCCGTCACGGTCACGACCGGCGCAGGATACGTGCCGATGGTCGAAAAGCTCGTCGAAGTCTGCAAAAACGAAACGGCCGCGCCGATTGAAAAGAGTTTCGGCGGCAACATCGGTCAGATGCTCGCGCAGGTGAAGTCGGGAAGCGGCGTGAACGTCGTCGTCACCGACCGCACGACGCTCCTGAAGCTCAAGACCCCGGTCAAGTTCTCGACGATGCAGACGCTCGGGGTTTCGCCCCTCATGCTCGTCTGGCGCAAGGGCGTGACGATCACCAATCCCGAAGACCTCGCCAAGGACGGCGTCAAGCGCATCGCGCACCCCGATCCCAAGGCCGCCGTTTACGGCCGCGCCGGGACCGAATGGGTGGCGAGCCGCCCCGAAGCGGTGAGGAACGCCCTGACCCCGAAGTTTCTCGGCGTCGCGGGCGTTCCGCAGGTGATGTCCTACGTGCTGCAGGGCGAAGTCGACGCAGGCTTCGTCAACTGGCAGGCCGCGCAGAAGAACCGCGCGAAGTTGGGCGGCGTCATGGTCATTGAGGAGGGCTACGAACCCATTGAAATGGTCGCGGCCGTGGTCGCAGGCGCCGAAAAGGACGCGGACGTGCGGAACTTCCTCGGGTGCCTTGCTTCGCCCAAGGGGAAGAAGGTCCTTGAGAAGGCGGGTGTCCGCTGAGAGGAGGCGCCATGTACTTCTTTCCCGACGCCGAACTCGAGGCGATTCTCTCGGAAGACGTTCCCTACGGCGATCTGACGTCTCGTCTTCTCGGACTCGAGAAGGCCGAAGGCGCGGTCGAATGCTTCTTCAGGGAAGAGGGCGTTCTCGCGGGAGCGGAACTTGCCGAACGACTCTTTCGCAAGGCGGGGCTCACTGTGACCCGCACGGCGCAGGACGGTGACGTGCTTTCTGCCAAAACCGTCTTTCTGCGCGCCGAAGGCAGAGCCGACCGCATCCATGCCGTCTACAAGGTTGCGCAAAACGTCATGGAATACGCTTCGGGCATCGCCACGAGAACGCGTGCGATGGTTGAGGCGGCGCAAAGCGTCAACCCCGACTGCCGCGTCGTGACGACCCGCAAGCATTTCCCGGGGACGAAGCGCCTTTCGCTTCTCGCCGTCGAAGCGGGGGGCGGCCTCGTGCACCGCACTGGGCTTTCGGAATCGATTCTGATCTTCGATCAGCACCGGGTCTTCTCGACCGACTTTGCCGAGCGTCTGCAGACGCTTCGCCGGCTCGATCCCGAACGCAAGGTCGCGGTCGAAGTGGGAGACGTCGACGAGGGCGTGCGGGTGGCGGAACTCGGCGCCGACATTCTGCAGTGCGACAAGATGACGCCGCAAGACGTGGCGGTGCTCGTCACTGCGGCGAAGAGAGCGCATCCCGTGCTCGTCATCTCCGCCGCGGGCGGCGTCAATGCCGCGAACGCGGCCGACTACGCGAGGGCGGGCGCTGACTTTCTCGTCACGTCCTGGCCCTATTTCGGGCGTCCGCACGACGTGAAGATGCGCATGTCGGCCTCTTGCGACGCCCTGCCGTGATCGAGTTCGACTATTAGAAGCGCTTTGAAGGAGGTCCCGCCTTTCACCTGGCGGGACGCCTCCCGATGAGCGGTCTTACGGCGGTGCTCGGGAGAAGCGGCTCGGGGAAGTCGTCGCTCGCCAACCTCATGACGGGTCTCACCGCGCCCGACGCCGGACGCTTTGCGATCGGAAACAGGGTCTTCGACGACACCGCCTGGGGCGTGCGCCTTCCTCCCGAAAGACGCGGCATCGGCTTCGTCTTCCAGAACCACCGTCTCTTTCCCGCGATGAACGTGCGCGAGAACATACTCTTTCCCCGACGTTTCGGCCAAAGATAGCCGCTCGTTCCCTGGGAGGAGACCGTCGCTCTTTTGCACCTTGAAAATCTTCTCGATCGGCGTCCCTCGACGCTCTCGGGGGGCGAAGCGCAGCGCATGTCACTCGCGCGGGCGCTTTCGGCCGCCCAAGAAATGCTGATCCTCGACGAACCCACGGCTTCGCTCGACCCGGAACTGCGCGGCGAACTCGTTGAAGGGGTCGCAGCGGTCGCGCGCCGCACGTCGATTCCCATCCTCTACATCACGCACATGGGCGAGGAGGCTCTGAGGCTCGCGCCCAAGGCGCTCTACGTCGAAAAGGGGCGGATCGTCGAATACGACGACACCGAAGCCGTGCTCACGCGTCACGGCTATGTGAGGGAGGCGCCGTGGATTCGATGAACGGACTGCTCTTTCCGATTACGCTCACGCTGCAGGCGGTCCTGACGAGTCTCGTGCTCTTTGCGGTGATCGGCGTGCCGCTCGCACTCTATACGGCGCGCTCGAAGACCCGTGTTTCGCGCGCTGTCCTTTTTCTCGCGACGCTCCCCCTCATTTTCCCGCCCGTCGCCCTGGGCTATCTGCTTCTCCTTCTTCTCGGAATCAACGGTCCCGTGGGGGCGCTCCTCCATGAGGTCTTCGGCGCCTGTCTCGTCTTTTCGCAGACGGCGGTGACGCTCGCCGCCTTCATCGCGGGACTTCCGCTCGTGATCCGGCCCGTGAAGGAAGCCTTCGAGTCGAAGACGCTCCTCGACCTCGAGTGCGCGGCGCGCGTCTGCGGTGCGACGCCGATGACGACCTTCCTTCGCGTGACCTTGCCCACCGTTCGAAACGCGGTCCTCTCCGCCTTTTTGCTCGGGACCGCCCGGGCGAGCGGGGAGGTGGGGATCACGATGATGCTGGGCGGGAACGTCTCCGACAAGACGAACACGCTGTCGCTCGAAATCTACAACGCCGTCGGGCGCGGGGACTTTGACACGGCGACGGCGCTCTGCGCGGTTCTCGCCGCGGTCGCCCTCGTTCTCTACGCGGCGCTCGAACTGCTTCGCCGCCGAAGCGACGTCTGACGACGCCCGGGCCCTCTCGTTTTTTCGAAAAATCCGCGCTTCTTTTCCTTTCGATGAGGACGGTCGAAAAGTCGGGAGAATCCTTTGCGGCTCAGGAAAAGAAAAGTTATCCACAAGAAGGGGCCCCGAAAGTTGTCCACCGAAACGGTGCAGAACTTTCGGGGCTTTGTCATGGAAATGTCACGGAAGTTGCTGAAAATGCCTTGTTTTTGTGCAAATTAAGCTTTTCCGTGTTCCCGTTCGAAGCGTTCCTTGGCCTGACGAAGGAAGAGCTTGAGGCGGTTCGAGACGTTCGCGCGGCTCGTGCCCGCTTCAAAGTCGATGGCGCAGAGGTTCGCTTCGGGGAAGCGTTCGCGAAGGGTGCGCATGACGCCCTTGCCGGTGATGTGGTTGGGGAGACACCCGAAGGGCTGCAGGCACACGACGTTGGGAATGCCGTTTTCGAGGCTTTCCATCATTTCGGCCGTGAGGAGCCACCCTTCGCCCGCCTGTTGGCCCGCCGACACGACCCCGCGGATGTGCGCGAGGCTCGAGGCGAGGCTGTGGGGCTTCGGGAAGGGCGTGCCCGCAAGCACCGTGGCCGAGCGCTTGCGAAGCGATTCGATCCAGCCGATCATGAGTTTCGCCGCCCAGGCTTTGCCCTTGGAGTCCCCGTAGTGTTCGGCGCGGTAGACGTCGTCGTAGAGACAGTAGAGGAAGAAGCTCGAGAGGTCTCCGACGACCGGCTCCACGCCCTGTTCGATCATCTCGTCGACGATGCGCTGATTCGCGTCGGGGTGGTACTTGAGGAGGATTTCCCCCACGATCCCGGCTTGCGGAATGCGCTCGGCCCGCACGGGAACGCGCAGGAAGTCCGCCGTCATGCGCCGGAGCGTGTCGGTGTAGCCGAAGTAGGAGCCGTTCTTCACGCGAAGCGACACGATGTCGGTCCACTTCCTGCGGAGTTCTTCGGCGTCGCCCTTCGTCGCTTCGCGGGCGCGCACGGAGTTCGTGAGCCGCTGCAGCATGTCGCCGTAGAGCACCGCGTGCGTCATGCGGTGAAGGCCCTTGACGCCGATCGGAAGCGCGTGCACGGGGTCGATCGTGCCCGCCGAAATCGAGTAGACGGGGATCTCGGGACGTCCGAAGTCGTGAAGGGCCCAGCGAAGCAGGTTCGGATAGTTCGTCGCGCGGCAGGGACCGCAGGTCTGCGCGAGGACGAGAACGGGCTTTTCGGCGTTGATTTCGCCCGAGGCGAGGGCGTCGAGGAACTGCCCGATTACGACGATCGCCGGATAGCAGGCGTCGTTGTTGACGTAGCGAAGGCCGAGTTCCAGGGCGCTCGGGCGCACGTCCGAAAGGAGCCGCACGTCGTAACCCAAGGATCCCAGAGCCGAAGCGAGGACCGGGAAGTGAATCGGCGCCATCTGCGGCACGTAGAGGGTCGAGCCCTTTTCGAGTTTGGGCTGCTTCGCCTCTTTTTCGTCCGCCGCATGGCCGTGCGGAATCGACGCGATCGGAATGACGCGGTGCTTTTCCGTGCGGCGGCGGTCGTCGAGCGCCGCCATGAGGGAGCGCAGACGAATGCGGGCCGCGCCGAAGGCGTCGCCTTCGTCGATCTTGAGAAGCGTGTAGAGCTTTCCTTCGGGCTCGAGCAAGCGCTTCATCTGCTCGCTCGTCACGGCGTCGAGACCGCAGCCGAAGCTCACCAACTGCACGACTTCGACGTCGGGGTGCTCGAGCGCGTATTCGGCCGCGCGGTAGAGTCGGCTGTGGAAGGTCCACTGATTGACGACCGAAAGGGGCTTCGGGTTGAGGACGAGGTGCGCGACGGCGTCCTCGGTCACGACCTCCGCACCCATGGAAGAAATGAGGGTCGGAATCCCGTGGTTGACGAGGGGATCCAAATGATAGGGATGGCCCGCGAGCACGATGAGGGGCACGCCCTTGGCGTGAGCGAGCGCGGCGCGTTCTTCGCCGAGCGCGTGGAGTTGATCGCGGTAGCGCATAAGCGCTTCGCGGCCCGCACGGAAGGCTTCGCGCACTTCGTCGACGGGAAGTTCCGGGAAGGATTCGCGCACGCCCGCGAGAACCGAGTCCTCGCGCTCGAGGTCGATGAAGGGCGCCATGAGCGAAATCTTCGGGAAGGTCGAGAGGAGATTGAGCCGGAGCACCTCCGGATAGCCCCCGACCACCGGGCAGGCGTAGCGGGCGTCGCCTTCGGGGAAGGGCGTTCCTTCGCGCGCGACGGACGGAAGCCAGATGCGGTCGACCCCTTCTTCCGCGAGCCACGTCACGTGGCCGTGCGCAAGCTTCGCGGGCCAGCAAAGGGTCTGCGAGGGAATCGTTTCGGTGCCCTTCGCCGCGATCGTGCGGTTCGAGGCGGGCGAGAGCACGACCTTGAAGCCGAGTTTCGTAAAGAACGCGTGCCAGAAGGGATAGTGTTCGTAGACGTTGAGAACGCGCGGAATCCCGATCGCCCCGCGCAGAGCCTCTTCGAGAACGGGTCGGTCAAAGAGGAGCGCCGTCTTTTCGTCGTGGAAGGAGACTTCGTCCTTCGCGGCGCGGCCGAGCGACTTCAAAGCGAATTCGCAGCGGTTCCCGCTTACGAACTTTTCGCCCGACGCGAAACGGTGGAGCGTCAGGCGGCAGTGATTGCTGCAGCCGCGGCAGAGGAACTCCCGGCGCTTTACGTCGGTAAGATCAAAGGTCTTTTCGTCGAGTTCGGGCACGGGCGTTTCGGCCGTCGTGCGTTCCTTGGCGAGAAGGGCCGCCCCGTAGGCGCCCATGTGCCCAGCGATGTCGGGGCGGATCACTTCGCGCCCGATGTGCGTTTCAAAGGCGCGCAAGACGCCGTCGTTCAAAAAGGTCCCGCCCTGCACGACGACGTGTTTGCCGAGTTCGTCGGCGTTGCGGATGCGAAGGACCTTGTAGAGCGCGTTTCGCACGATCGAGTGGCAAAGCCCCGCCGAAATGTCGTCCGTTGAGGCGCCGTCGCGCTGGGCCTGACGCACCTTGGAATTCATGAAGACCGTGCAGCGCGTGCCGAGGTCGACGGGCGCACGCGAGCGAAGCGCCGCCGCCACGAATTCGGGAAGCGTGAGTTCAAGCTGGTCCGAGAAGGTCTGAAGGAACGATCCGCAGCCGGAGCTGCAGGCTTCGTTCAGGGTCACGCCCGAAATAAGTCCGTCCTTGACGGCGAGGCACTTCATGTCCTGTCCGCCGATGTCGATCACGTAGCTCACGTCGGGCGCGAAGTGCGCGGCCGCGCGCTGATGCGCGAGCGTTTCGACTTCAGCCCAGTTGGCGCCGAGCGCCGCTTTGGCGAGCTCCGCCCCGTAGCCCGTTGTGCAGATCGAGCGGATGCGCGCCCCTTCGGGGAGGGACGCCGCAAGGGTCTTGACGCGCGGGAAGAGGCGCTCGAGCGGATTTCCTTCGTTTCGTTCGTACCAGGCGGAGAGGAACCGTCCGTCGCCGTCGATCAGAACGCCCTTCACCGTGGTGCTGCCGAGGTCGATCCCGAGATAGAGGTCGCCCCGGGCTTCGGAGAGATCGGCGCGCTCCACCTTTTCCTTTTCGTGGCGCGCGCGGAAGGCGGCGAGCTCTTCGTCGTTCGCAAAGAGCGCGGGAAGACGTCCGGCGCCCGCTTCGACGCGGACCTTGGCGAAGCGGTCGATGAGCTCGCCGAGGTTTGCGAGTTCCGGCGATTCGTCGGCCGTGAGCGCCGCCCCGTGGGCGACCGCGAAGTGCGCGTCGTCGAGCGCCGTGAAACTTTGTCCCGGACCTTCGAGCTTGCGGATGAAACTCTCGCGAAGGCCCTTCAGGAAGGAGAGCGGACCGCCCAGGAAAACGATCTTTCCGCGGATCGGACGCCCGCAGGCGAGGCCCGAAATCGTCTGTTCCGCGACGGCGTCAAAGACGCTTCGCGCGGCTTCCGAGCGGGGAACGCCGCTGTTCAAAAGTGCGACGAGGTCGGTCTTCGCGAAAACCCCGCATCGCGAGGCGATCGGGTGCGAGACCGTTGCCGAGAGCGCGAGTTCGTCCAGCCCCGCGGCGTCCGTTGAAAGGAGCGCCGCCATCTGGTCGATGAAGGCGCCGGTGCCGCCTGCGCAGGCTTCGTTCATGCGCAGTTCCAGCCCGTTCGTAAGATAGAGAAGCTTCGCGTCTTCGCCGCCGAGTTCGATCGCGACGTCGGCGTCGGGCAGGCGTTCCGCAAGGAAGGTCGCGCCCGCCGCCACTTCCTGCAGGAAGGCGACGTGAAGCGCATCGCTCAGCGCCAGCGCGCCCGAGCCGCTCAGCACCGGCCGCACGGGGCGTCCGGGGAAGCGTTCGTTAAGTTCGGAAAGGAGCGTTCGGACGGTGAGGATCAGGTCGCTCTTGTGTCGGCGGTAGTCACGCGCAAGGATCTTGCGGTCGTCGTCAAGCAAGACGTACTTGACGGTGGTGGATCCGAGGTCGAGTCCCAAAAGCATGGCTTCTCTCTCTTTTTAGAATGGTTTGGGTTCGGTGACGGGGAGACGTTCGATCATTTCCCGAAGGATGCGCACGAAGTATTCGGCCCATTCCCGCTCGCGCCCGCGGTAGAGCTCGTTGGGGACGTTCATGAGAAAATGCAGGAGCATCCCCGTGAAGGCGGAAACGGCCCTTTGCGAAGGATCGTCGGAGGCGAGCCCGAGGGCGCGGGCGAGGCGCTCTTCGACCATTTCCGTGGCCCAGACCGTGTGCGCATAGAGAAACTGTTTTCGCATCGGACTTCCGAGCGAGAGGCGCAGAATGGCGCGGCAGTCGTCTCCGAGCCGCACGAGCGCCTCGATGAGGGCAAGCAGATCCATTTCGGCATCCGCCCCCTCGGGTTCGGGAAGCCGCTCGAGGAGAAGTTCGGTCCGATGATCGAGCACCGCCTCGAAGAGCGCCCCCTTGTTGGGGAAATAGTGATAGACGAGATTTCTCGTGACGCCGGCTTCGCGCGCGAGGTCCGAGAGCGAAACGCCCTCGAAACCGCGGTCTCGGAAGGATCGGGAGGCGATTTCAATGATCTGCTTTTCTCTCTCGGAATGCGTGCGGCGATTGACGGGTTTCCTCATTTCCTTGTTCCATGAGCGAACGATTGTTCACTCGCCTATTGTACGGATGCGAAATAAGGAAAAAACTGCGTGAAAACGCCGTGAAAACCCTTACGAAAAATCAAAAGCGGTTATGGCCTTCGAGCTTGAGCAGGAGGACTTTTCGGTCGAGACCGCCTCCGAACCCGGTGAGCGATCCGTCGGAGCCGATGATGCGGTGGCAGGGAACGGCGATGCAGAGCGGATTCGATCCCACGGCCTGCGCGACGGCCCGGAAAGCCGTCGAACGTCCGATTCGGCGGGCGATGTCGCCGTAGGAGGCGGTTTTGCCGTAGGGAACCTCGAGCAGCGCACGCCAGACGCTTTCCTGGAAGGGCGTTCCGCAGGGGCGAAGCGGCAGGTCGAAGGTTTGAAGTCGTCCCGCGAAGTAGTCTTCGAGGGCCTTCGAGGTCTTTTCGAGAATCGGAGAGTCGCCCGTCACGGGCACGGCGCCGAGACGCTTGCAAAGCGCTTTGAAACAGTGAGGCGCCCCCGGGGCGTCGGGCCAGTCGCAAAGAACGAGGGCGTCTTCCGTAGCGCCCAAACGCATCACGCCCGTGGGCGTCTCGATTTCCTTGAGGGTGAGGGTGATCATGAGGAAAATCCCGGCTTTGACGATTCGAACGGTACGGAAAAGCATAGCGCCTTCCCGACGGCGCGGGGACGGTTCAAAAACTCAATTTCGAGTGGAATCGGGGTCGAGGAGAAGTCGGCGTGACCTTGCGCGCCAAGTTGTTGTGCGTACGCGCCAGAGCGCTAACCAAAAATCGAAGGAAGATCTACGCTCGGCTCAGACCCGATTCCTGCGGTGGAAAGCACCGCAACACCGAAACGAAACGGAGAGAAATCATGACCGAACGAAAGTTGTTGATCCACGGGGACGTCGTCACCATGAACGCCCGATTCGAGTGCATCGAAGACGGTGCGGTGCTGATCAAAGGAAAGCGCATCGAAGCGGTGGGAAAAACCTCGGACCTTCTCGCGCTCGTCGGCGAGGAGGAGGTCGAGCGCATCGACTGCTCCGGCAAAATGATTCTTCCCGGACTCATCGACGCGCACACCCATGCGGGTCACTGCCTCAACCGCTCGCTCGGGCTCGACTCACGCACGCGGTGGATGGACTATCTCACGAAGATCTACCACCACTCCACGACGCCCGACTACTGGTACGCCGAAGGACGACTCGCCGCGCTCGAACGCCTCAAGGCGGGCATCACCTGCGGCGTGTCGGTGATCTCCAACGCCGCCCGTTGCGACGATCCCCGCATCGTCGTCGAGCACGTCCGCGGGCACGCGGAAGTGGGGACGCGCGAGAATCCCGCGATCGGTCCTTCGAATCCTCCGTATCCGCGCGCCTTTGCTCAGGAAGAAAACGGTCGGCTCGTCGAAAAACGCTTTACCTTTGACGAACTGATGGCGAAGGCCGAAGAAGCGATCGAACTCGTAAACGGCAGTCACGACGGTCTCATCGGCGCCTTTGCCGCGCCCTTCGTGATGGTGAGTTCGATTGAAGGTTCCAAAGCGACGCCCGCGGACCTCGCTAGCCGTCTGACGGATCAGGACCGACATATGATGAAGGCGATCCGCGAAGTGGCCCGTCGGCAGCACGTGCGGATTCACACCGAAGCCTTCGGCGGGATGATTCGTCTCGCCGCGCAGGCGGACGATCCGCTCCTCGGGCCCGACGTACACGTGCAGCACTGCAAGGGCATTTCCTTCCGGGAGGCGATGATCCTCGCCGAAACGAAGACGAACGTCACGACGACGCCCGCCTGGCATCAGCTGCAGATGCGCTGTCCGGTTCCCGAACTCATCGAACTCGGCGCCAACGTGGCCGTCACGACCGACGGCACCGCGCCCGCCATGCCCTTCGATTTGTTCCGTGCGGCGCGCGATACGGCGCTCCTGCAGCAGGCGGCGGCAAACGATCCCTTCATTTTGCCGGCGGGCAAACTCCTGGCGATGATCACGATCGACGCCGCCCGCGCGATCGGGCGCGAGGCGGACCTCGGGACGCTCGAAGCGGGAAAACTCGCCGACATCACGACGATCAAAATGACCTCGCCGCACCTTATGCCGAGACTCATGCCGATTCATCAGCTGATGCTCTACGGAAATCCCGGCGACGTGGCGGATGTCTTTGTGGCGGGCAGAGCGCTCATGCGCGACCGCAAGGTGCTCACGGTGTCGGAAGCGGACGTCTTCGAGTGTGCGCAGGCTGCGAGCCTGGAGGCCGTCCGCCGCGCGGGCTATGAGCGGCTTCTCAAGCCCGCCGATAACTTCTGGACGGGCGCGCAGAGCAATATTTCCGCCCTGCGCGAGCCCTGAGACGGAGAGCGCGCAAGAAAAAGGGGAGCGGCCAAACCGCTCCCCTCGGAGGATTCTTTCTTCATGTCCGCTCACGAGAGGAGCGGATGATCGGAAAGCTTAGAAGACGTAGGAAAGGCCGGCGTAGACCTGACCGATCTTTTCCTTCGCAGAGTCGCTGAGGCGTTCATTGCCGTTAGTGGCGCTGAGGTCATACTTGCGTTCGCCATAGCCCGCACCCGCGTAGAGGCTCGCCTGTTCGGAGAGCGGATAGACGTAACGGGTCGTGATGCCGTAGAACTTGATGTCGGCGTTGCCGTCAGTATACGTAGGAGTGTCAGCATTCCCGACCGTACCCGTAGCGTCGTCGAGTTCGCCGTCGGCGTAGTAAACGGCGACCGTCCAGTCACCACCCGCGACGGGCATCACCGTGCCGAGGTGGAGACCCCAGCCGTCGAAACCTTCACGAGAATTCACGGCGATGTCATCTTCAGCCCACATGTCAAAGAAGTCTTCCGTGCCGGCGAAGTCGCGGGCGCCCTTGACATACTGGCCCATGGCGAAGAGCTTCAGAATACCGAAGTCGTAGTTGCCGCCGAGGTAGACGTTGTGCTGATCCTTTTCACGGTCGGCGCCCGTTTCGTTAGAACCCCACATCATCTGGTCGTAGGCAATGACGGTCTGGAGGTTGCCGAGCGTGTAGGTCGCGGCGATGCCGGCGTAGCGGTCGGCCGAGGCCTTGCCTTCAGTGCCGCCTTCCTCGGCGGAGTCGTTCTTGAAGGAATACTGGCCCGTCACCTGGAAGCCCGCGAATTCGGGCGTCTGATAGGTGATCATGTTGTCGTAGACGCCGGCGCCCGTGAGGCCGAAGATGTTGTTGTCGCCGCCGTCGAAGCTGTCGCCCACGAGATAGACGATGTCGTAGGTGCCCGTGGCGCTCGAGAGCGTGCCCATGCGGCCGAACGAGAGGGCGCCGAAGCCGCCTTCGAGCGTGATGCGCGCTTCACGGTCGAAGAGCTTGTTGCCGCCGCTCATTTCGCCCGAATCCGAAGCGAATTCGTTTTCGAGGTGGAAGGCGACCTTCATGCCGTTGCCGAGGTCTTCAGAACCGGCAATGCCGAAGCTCGAGGTTTCGTTCATCGACGATTCCATCGAGAGCGTGTTTTCGGCGGATTCGCCGCTCACCTTGCTGTGAGAGAACATAAGGCCGGTGTCGACGGCACCGAAGACGGAAATGTCGGCCGCCTGAGCGGTGGCGAAAACGGAACCCAGGGCGAGGAAAATAAGACTCTTTTTCATGATGAGGGAGTACTGTAAAGAATGTTTATGTTCGAAGACTCTTGCGGTTCACCGTATCGGTGAAGTCGTGCCTCTTATCCTACGCCTCTTTTTTACGGAATGAGAGACAATCTCAATAAAAAGAAGAAAAAAGACGGTCGGATCCGCATTTGGATCCGACCATTGTGCCAAAGATGCAACAAACGATAACGTGTCTTACTTAGATTCTTTTGTCTCAGGTTTGCGCCCGACGATTTCGCTCAGGAGCGCCGCACCCAGGATGAGGATGGCTCCGACGGCCGCGGAAAGACTCATGGCTTCGCCGAGGACGACGACGGAGAGGAAGATCGCGACGACCGGGTCGAGGTAGGAGAAGATCGCGATGCGCTGTGCGGAAAGACGAGTGAGACTCGTGAAGTAGAGTTTGCAGCCGATCGTCGTGTGAAGGATGCCGATCGCAAGCAGGGCCGCCAGGCCCGTGAGGTCGAGCGAGAAGGAAGATACGTCCTCCGTCGCGAGGACGTAGGGAAGCGTGAGAAGCGCCGCCACGCCCAACTGCGCGATGACGAGGTCGTCGTCGGGCAGGTCCTTGAGGAACTTGTTGTTGAGAATGAGTGCCGTATAAAAGACCGCGGACAGAATGCCGCAGAGTACGCCGTCCCAGTTTCCGTCGAAGGAGGCGCCCGGAAAGCCCGAGACGAGCGCCATGCCGAGGAGCGCAAAGAGGACGCAGACGAACTTGAAGGGCGTGATTCTTTCCTTGAGAAGAAGCGGCGACACCAGGATCAGGAGAACCGGCGCCATGTAGTAGAGAAGCGTAGCCGTCGCGATCGACGTGCGGTTGTACGCCTCAAAAAGGAAAATCCAGTTGGCGCTCAAGAAAACGCCGGTGAAGAGCAGGCGCAGCCCGTTTTTGCGGATCGCCTCGACGTTGAGCTGACGGCCCGCAAGGCGCATGAGGGCGTAAAGCGCGATCGAGCCGAAGATGCCCCGCCAGAGAACGATGGCGGAGGAAGGCAGGTCGACCCATCGGACAAAAAGGCCGATCGTGCCGAAGATCCCCATGGCGCAAAGAAAACGAAGCATGAAGCCGCTCCTTCAACATATGAAAAGGATCGCCTTCGCGAATCCTTGGCGTGAAGGCGTTCTTCGATCGTAGCAAGCGCTCCGGCGCCGCACGTCGGGAAGAAGGTGGAGGGCTTTTGTGCGGTGTCAATCGGAGCGGTTTTCTGCGGTCCTTTTGTTCGTCGCGCCCCTTTCCGAGCGGTAGGCGCGCGGCGAGAGACCGCAGCGCGCCCGAAAGCGCTTCGAAAAATGCGGAAGATCCTGAAAACCCGAGAGAGGAGCCGGATTCCCATCCGTCGTCGTTCTCAAATGATTCGGACGGATCGGACCGGTCGGATTGCGGTCCGTCCGTACTTTGCGAAGGCTTTGGGGGATTAGGTGGCTACGCTCGGCGCATTGACGGCGCGCAGGAAGGTGAGGTGTTTCTCGTACTGATCGAGCACGTCGTGGATGATCTGTTCGCGACTCCAGCCCATGAGGTCGTAGTCGCGGCTTCCTTCGCGAAGGAAGACTTCGGCGCGGCTGAAGGCGCTTTGATCGCTCTCGGGCGTCGTCTCCGGACTTTCGTAGTGGCGAAGCCGTACTTCGTAGAGAAAGTCGGGCACTTCCGGATAGACGACCGTGAGCGCGACGGCATCGTCCCGCCTGACGACCCGCGCGGCAAGCGAAGCCTTTTCGAATTCCGTCGAGATGTCTTCAAGTGCGGGAACGATCGTACGGTCGAACCACTTTCTCACATCGCGCTCGGTCGGGTAGGTTACGATCGTGCGCAGGCGCTCTCGCCAGTCGTCCCGCAGACCCGACGCGGCGGAGGACGTCACCGTGCTTCGGCGCGTCTGGCGCCGCATGTCGTCGTAGCGAAGCGACCGAAGGAGACCGCAAAGCGACGTCAGGAGCACCGCGGCGAAGGGAAGGGCCGAGACGAGCGTCATCGTCTGCAGCGCCTGCAGGCCGCCCGCCTTCAGAAGAACGGCTGCGCAGACGGCCGGGAGCATGGCCCAGAAGACGCGCTGCGCCGGGGGCGTTCGGCGTGCGCCGCCGCTCGCGATGGTGTCGGACACGAAGGCGCCCGAGTCGGCCGACGTGACGAAAAAGACGATGACCATGCCCATGCCGATCGCACAGAGATACGGCGTTCCGGGGAGGTATTCGAAGAACTTGTACAGGGCCGTCGAGACGTCGTTCGAAACGGCGACGGCAAGCGCCGATCCCGTGCCGCTCATGATGAGGTCGATCGCGGAGTTGCCGAAGGCCGTCATCCAGAGAAGCGTAAAGCCCGCGGGAATGAGGAGGACGCCCGCGAGAAATTCGCGGATGGTGCGTCCGCGCGAAATTTGCGCGATGAAGAGGCCCACAAAGGGCGACCAGGAAATCCACCATCCCCAATACTGCAGGGTCCAGCCGCCGAGCCATTCCGTGTTTTGCGGCTCGTACGCATAGAGCGTGAAGGTCTTCGTAATGAGACCTGAAAGGTATATCCCCGTGTTTTCGACAAAATGCTTGAGAAGTTCGGCCGTGGGGCCGACGGCGAAGACGAGCGCAAGAAGGAGCACCGCGAGAATGAGGTTTGCTTCGGACAGAAGCTTGATGCCGCGGTTGAGGCCCGAAGCGGCCGAGAGGGCCGAAAGCGCGCTGATCCCGAAGATGAGGGCCATCTGAAGGCTCGTGCTCGTCGAAACGCCGAAGAGGTAGCCGAGGCCCGAATTGATCTGAAGGACCCCGAAGCCAAGCGACGTTGCAACGCCGAAGACGGTGCCCGTCACGGCAAAGACGTCCGCGGCGTCTCCGATCGGACCGTAGATGCGTTCGCCGATCAGCGGATAGAGGGCGCTCCTGAGGGTGAGCGGCAGTCCGCGGCGGAAGCCAAAGTAGGCGAGCATGAGTCCCACGGCGGCGTAAATCGCCCAGGCGTGCAGCCCCCAGTGGAAAAAAGTGGTTTCAAGGGCGGAGCGCGCCGCCGCCACGGTCTGCGCCTCGCCCTCGGGCGGAGCGAGAAAGTGCATGACCGGTTCGGCGATGCCGAAAAACATGATGCCGATGCCCATGCCGGTCGAGAAAAGCATGGCGAACCAAACGGGGAGGCTGAACGCGGGACGAGCGTGATCGGGGCCGAGTCGGATCGAGCCGAAGCGCGACACGGCGATGAGCGTCATGGCGCAGAGTATGATCGCCACGGCGAGAATGTAGAACCAGGAAAGTTTGGCGGCGATGAAGTCCTGCGCCGAAGAGAAGAGTCTCGCCATGGAGTTCGGAAAGACGCTCGCGAGACCGACGCAGAGGAGGATGAAGAGGACGGCGGGCCAGAAGACGCTGCGCCGAATCACGAGACCGCTTTTCGTGCGGCGGCCCGCAATGGACGGGGAAGGACAAAAGGAAGAAACACCGGAATCAGACAAAAGAAACTCCTTGAAAAGGGACGCCCGACGGAAGCGCCGGGAGAATGCGTTTCTTCTTCCCTGCGTTCCGAGCCGGTACGTCAAAAGACGGGCCGCGGGATGAAAGGAATGTCGGGGCTTGTCTGAATTCATTGCACCCCTTGGCTTTCGAATCCGCGGAATGCTTATCAGGGTAACACGTGTTTTGGAGAGGCTTGCCTAAAACGCTCGATTAAGGGTTTGTACGGAGCTTTGTTGTCGCGCCCTCCGTCAAGAAAATCCCAGTGAAAACAACGGAGATAAGAGATTACAAAATATTACGTTTTCGGTTTGCGGAAATGCCGTGAATTGAGCGCAAGATCCTGTGAAAAGCGGGATGTTCACGACAAATGAACGAAAACGCCGACGGCCGCCCGAAGCGGGACGGCCGTCGAGAGACCCCTGCGGCGCCCTGGGCGCCGCGTCGTCAGGAGAGATCAGCGGGGGATGATCAGGATGGGAATGTCGGTGCCTGCGGCCACGTGCATGGCGACGGAGCCCAACACCGCGGCCGTGAAGTTTCCGCGGCCGTGCGAGCCCATGACGAGCATGTCGAGGTTGTACTTCGCATAGCGGCCGATCACGCGGCTCGGATCGCCTTCCAGATGCACGCCCTTGACGGACTTGCCGGCCGTCTCGAAGCGCTCCATCGCTTCGCGGACGGTTTCCGAGAAGACGGACTTCTGCACGTCTTCATAAGCCTTCGAGAAGCTTTCGTGGCCGATCGTGTCGGAGACGTCGGGCGACGTGTCGGCGAGGAAGGCGTAGTCGGGCGTTACGTTGATGATTTCATAGGCGGCGTCGCCGAAGAACTCGGGATGCTGAATCACGAAGTCCACCGCGGCGCGGCCGTACTTCGAGCCGTCGAGCGCCACGCCGACGCGCAGTTTCTTGGCCGACGGGGCGGGCGTCGTGTCGCGCAGGATGAGGACCGGACGCTTCGTCTGCGAGAGAACCGTGTTCGTAAAGGAACCCATAAAGAAGCCCTGAACCGGGTTGAGTCCGCGCGAACCCATGACGATGAGGTCGGCCCCGAATTCCTCGGCAGCCTGTTTCACCGCGGCGCCGGGGTCGCCGAAGCCCACTTCCTTCCTGACGCCTTCGCCGAGGGCGGCGATCTCTTCGCCCATGCCTTCAAAGACCTTGAGACCTTCGTCCGTGTAGGCTTTCTTGACGGCTTCCGCCCCGAACATGCGGGCCATGCCGTCGGAGACGAACGACTGAACGCTCAACAGCTCCACTTCGGGACGGGTTCCCGTAAGTTCGCTTGCTTCGCGAATAAATTGCAGTGCACGACGACTGTGTTGGCTTCCGTCAACGGGAACGAGAATTCTCATAAAGTCCTCCAACAGTGAATGGTTGTCCGGCACCCTTCAGGTGCGATGCCGGCAGGATCCGCATCACGGCGCATCCTTTTTTCTTACTTCTTATTTTGGTGAGGGAATACGGGAAAGTGAAGGGGAATCCGTAGAAATTTTGACGGAGGATAAACCGATGTCGGGAAAGTCCTCGAGAAATCCTAGAAAGGTGAGAAAGAGAAAACGTCAGGAGAAAAATTAATGTTCTGAAAATGAAGAAACAAAGAATTACGGCTTATTCGCTTTCGTGTCTTTTCGAACGACTCCCCGGTGCTCGGATCGGATCGGTTTCCTAGGGACGGTCTTCTTTCCTATACAATGACCGTCACGCTCGAACGGACTTTGTGATGCGGCTTTGCCCCGAGAAGGGGAGGGTTCGGTCGGTCCGTCAGGAAGAAAATTTTGAAAACTCACGGAGCCGGGAACCTCATGTCGTCCGACAAAGCCAAAATAACGCGCGCGGCCATGCTGCGTTCGGCGCGGGAACTGATCGTGGAGCGCGGGATCGACCGCCTCAGCATGGATCAGCTCGCCCTGCGGTGCGAAAAAAGCAAGGGCGCCGTGATGTACCACTTCAAGACCCGCCGTGCCCTTCTTCAGGCGCTCATCGAAGAGTACGCCGAGCACATGACGGAGCGTCTGCGCCGAAACGAAGCCTGGGCGGTGGCGAATCTGAGCGATCCCGAACGCGACGACGAAGAGGCTCGGGCCCGCGCCCTCATCGCCGCCTACGTGCGGTGGTTTCGTGAATTCGACGCCGACAGCAGCGAGTGGGCTCAGGTGGGGGTGAGTCTTCTGGCGCTCGCCTCGCACGATCCGGAACTCTTGGAACCCGTGCGCGCCTGGTACCGGCGGCTCATCGCGCGGGCCGAAGCGCTTCCCTTTCGGGTTCGCTCCAAAGTCATCTTCTGTCTCATGGCGATGGAGGGGCTCTTCTTTACCCGTAAGTTTTCGCTGGACGGCATGACGGCCGATCAGAAGGAAGCCGTCTTCGCCGAGATGCGAGCGCTTCTCGAGCGCGACTGAAGCGGGACGCCTTCCATGCGGCGTCAGCGCAGCCGACCGTTGCCGTCCTCCTTCTTAACCCGACTTCCGACCGTTCGGTCGGTAAACTAGTGAAAATGCCTAGGTGTCTCTTTCTCGCACTGAGAAAGGGAGAGACGAGAGTGTTAGGGTTAGTTCTGACTGGAAACCGACCGAACGGTCGAATATACTCCGCCTAGCTTCCGAAAGTGCGGAAGTTTTTTCTTTTGCATCGTCGGCCCGTCGGAATGGGACGGGGCGGCCATTCACAAAGGTGTGGAACAAATCATGATGAAGAAGACGTTGATTACGGCCTTGATCGCCACGGTTTTTGCGGGCGGTGCCATGGCAGCTGCCGTTACGACGGAAGGCACGGGCGTGGGCAAGCACGGCGACGTGACGGTGGCCGTCACGTTTGACGGCGGCAAGATCACCGACATCAAGGTCGTGAAGGAACAGGAAAACAAGGTTCTTGCCCGCGGCGTTTACACGGATCTGAAGGATCAGGTCATCGCTACGAACTCGGCCGACCTCGATGTGATTTCGGGCGCCACGTTCTCCTCCAAGGGCTTCCTCGACGCAGTGAAGGACGCCGCCAAGAAGGCCGGCGTTACGCTCTCGAAGGCCGACAAGAAGGCCATCAAGAAGGTCGTCAAGGACCTTCCGAAGAACTCTACCTATGACGTCGTCGTGGTCGGCGCGGGCGGTGCCGGTTTCTCGGCCGCCATCGAAGCCAAGAACGCCGGCGCGAACGTCGTGCTGCTTGAAAAGATGCCCGCCGTCGGCGGCAACTCGCTCATCTCCGGCGCCGAAATGAACGCCGCCAAGAACTGGGTCCAGCCCAAGCTCGGCATCAACGACGACTCCCCCGAACTCCACGCCGAAGACACCTACAAGGGCGGCGACATGAAGGGCGACATGAAGGTCATCAACGTGATGACGCACAACGCCCTCGACGCCGCGCTCTGGTGCCGCGACTACCTCGGCGTTCGCTTCGAAGACGACAACCTCTTCTTCTTCGGCGGCCACAGCCGCAAGCGCGCTCTGATTCCGGTCGGCCACACCGGCACGGAATTCATCACGAAGTTCCAGGCCAAGGCCGATGAACTCGGCATTCCCGTCATCACGAACATGAAGATGACGGACCTCATCCTTGACAAGGACGGCCGCGTCTCGGGCGTCAAGGCCACGATGAACGGTGCCGAATACACGTTCAACGCCAAGGGCGGCGTGGTTCTCGCCACGGGCGGCTTCGGCGCGAACAAGGAAATGGTCAAGAAGTACAACCCGAAGATCGACGAACGCTTCATGACGACCGACGCTCCGGGTACCACGGGTGAAGCCCTCTACATCGCCGAAAAGGCCGGTGCCGAACTCGTCAACATGGGTTACATCCAGACCTACCCGATCTGCGACCCGATCTCCGGCGTGATCGAACTGATCGCCGACGCGCGCTTTGACGGGGCCATCATGCTCAACCAGGAAGGCAAGCGCTTCGTGGAAGAACTTGACCGCCGCGACGTGCTCTCCGAAGCCATCCTGAATCAGACGGGCGGCTACTGCTGGGTTCTCTGGAACGACAACATCGGCAAGATCTCCAACACGGTCGGCACCCACACGACCGAATACGAAGCCTTCACGAAGCAGGGCATCATGAAGACCTGCGACGACCTCAAGTGCATCGCCGACTTCACGAAGATCCCGTTCGATCAGTTGAAGAAGACCGTTGACCGCGTCACCTCCATGGCCGGCAAGGGCAACGACAAGGACTTCCATCACCGCGGCGGCCTCATGGACATGAGCCAGGGCAAGTACTACGTGATCAAGGCCGTACCGTCGACCCACCACACCATGGGCGGCATCCGCATCAACGAAAAGGCTCAGGCCTTGACGAAGGAAGGCAAGGTGATCCCGGGTCTCTGGGCTGCGGGTGAAGTTACCGGTGTCACGCACGGCACGAACCGCCTCGGCGGCAATGCCTACACGGACATCATCGTCTTCGGCCGCATCGCCGGCAAGGCCGCTGCCGAAGCCGCGAAGTAATCTCTTCGCCTTCGACGTTTCTCACCCGCCCCGTCGGGACGGGTGAAGAAGCGAAGCAAAGGCCCGGAACTTCTCGAAGGTTCCGGGCCTTTCTGCATGAAGAAAGAATGGATTGATCGAATGTCGGACGGTCAAAAGTCGTCGAACTGCGACGACCAGCGGCGCCGGCTCATGCGGAAGAGACAATGGCGCGCAAGCGGGTGCGTGATCGGCAGCGCCGGGTGATTGAAGTCGCCCGCCCAGTCGCGCTTCATTCCGAGTCGTCGCATGAGGCGGATGGAGGGAAGGTTCCAATAGGACGTGAAGGCGACGACTTCGTGAAAGCCGAGCGATTCAAAGGCCGTCTCCAGAACCTTTTCGGCGGCTTCCGTGGCAAAGCCCCGATGCCAGAAGGCGGGATCGAGCCGCCAGAGAATCTCGCGCCATTCGGATCGAAACGAAGGAATTCCGAGTCCGACGAACCCCGCGAAGTCCGCTTCGCCCGGAATCTCAAGCGCCCAGGCGCCGAAGCCGTTTCTCTCCATTTCGTCGATCAGGCGCCGCGCGAGCGCGTCGGCCATTTCGGGCGGCAACGTGCGAGGAAAGTAGCGCATGACGCGCGGGTCGGCGCAGAGCCTCTCGAAGGCGGGAAGGTCGCTCGGCCGCCATGGACGAAGAATCGTTCTTTCGGTGCGCAGAATCATCGGGGAATCCTCCGGAACGCCTGAAACCTCTAGCATTCTAACCGATGGAAAAAGAAACTCAAGGGAAATATTCGGTATCGGGACCCGCCGCAGTTCGTGGAAAAGAAAAGGGAGACCCCGCGGGATCTCCCTTTTTGGCAAAAGCAATCCGAAGATTACTTCGTCAGTTCATACGGCCACTGCAGCGTGCCGTAGAAGTTGTAGACGTTCTTGTAGCCCGTTTCCACGAGGATCTTCGAAGCCTTTTCGGCGCGGACGCCCGACTTGCAGTGAACGAGGATCTTCTGGTTGAGGTCGGGAGCGGCTTCAAGCTTGACGCCCGGACGGAGCTGATCCAGAGGAACGTTGACGGAGCCCTTGATGTAGCCGTCGGCCTTCACTTCTTCGGGCGTACGCACGTCGAGGATGACGACCTTTTCCGATTCCATCATCTTCTTGGCGACGTCCGGCGTGATCTTGTGATAGGCCGGGTTCACGTAGGTGAGCGGAGTCGCGGGCTGCGGTTCGACCGGTTCTTTGGCCTGAACGGAGCCGAAGGCAAACGAAGCGGCCACGGCGGCGCAGAGGGCGAGGGTGCGAAGATTCATCGGAAATTCTCCTTCCTAAAGGTACGGGCGAAGTGCCCGCGGTTCGCTCTGCATTCTACCGCAGGCACTCCTGCGCGAAACTTAAGGATTTATCCTGCGAACCTAAAGGAAACCTGGTCGGTCATCAGAAAGGAACGCCCACGCCGATGCCCCAGCCCGGACCCCATCCCCAGCCGGGCCCCCAGCCCCAGCCGTGGTCCATGTAGAGGTAGGCTCGGTCGCGCTCGGCTTCGGCCTGGCGGGCACGTTCCTGAGCGCGCTTCAATGCGAAGTCGAGGTCCTTTTCGAGTCCCGGCGCTCCTTCGGGGCGCACGAGCTTGACGGTGGCGCCGTACTGCAGGTCGTTGATGTAGAAGGGGGATTCCGTCTGTGCGGTCGCGCCCGACTGCCAGGTTGCGCGGTAGCCCGGAACGAGACCTCCCTGATTGCGCAGAAGGTCCGTGTCGTACTCGATTTCCACGGGCGAATAACCGTAGAGCTGCGAACCCGTGGGGTCGGAAATCATGGCCCCTTCGGGTTCGGTTACGACGGTGACGTAGGTGCTGCAGCCCGAAAGAAGCAATAGGGCGGAGAGTGAAAGAAGTGCGCGTCGCATAAAAAAGTCTCCCTGGTTTCCATTCCATCCTAGCGCGGAGCGACGGGATGCGCCGCAAAAAATCGGTGACGCAACGTAAAGAACACGGCCGGATAGGTATTTCGCCTAAGCTTGTTGCGGGCGCCATCCTTTAAAATTCCTTTGTTCCCCAAACAACGCAACTCGAAGGAGAAGTTGTCATGTCCAAGATTCTCGATCCTGTAGCCCTTTGGCAGGATCTCCATCAGATTCCCGAACTCGCCATGCAGGAAGTGAAGACTTCCGCCTATGTTGCCAAGACTCTCGAAGACCTCGGCATTCCCGTCACCCGCAACGTGGGCGGCACGGGCGTCGTGGGCTACATCCGCGGCGAAGAACCCGGTCCGGTTCTGATGCTACGCGCCGACATGGACGCGCTTCCCTTCACGATCGACGGCAAGGAATGCGCCATTCACGCCTGCGGTCACGACTCGCACACCGCGATGCTTCTCGCCGCCGCGAGCCGCCTCGTCGGCACGATCAAGAAGGGCGCCGTGAAGCTCGTCTTCCAGCCCGCCGAAGAAAACATCACGGGCGCGACCGCCATGATCAAGGACGGCGTCCTGGACGACGTCGATTACGCCTTGGGCGCCCACATCCGTCCGATTCAGGACGTTCCCGCCGGTCAGATCTGCGCGGGCGTCATGCACTCGGCGTCGCTCACGACCTTCGTTGAAATCGAAGGCCGCAGCGCCCACGCCGCGCGTCCGCACCTCGGCATCAACGCGATCGACGTCGGGACCGCCGTCGTGCAGGCCGTTCAGGCGATCTGGCTCAATCCGGCCGGCGTCTGGTCGATGAAGTGCACGCAGTTCCACGCCGATGCGGGTGCGACGAACACGGTTCCGCCGCACGCGAGCCTCACGTTCGACTGCCGCGCCGGCACGAACGCGCTCGCCGACGAACTGCGCGCCGCCTTCAAGCGCGCCGTCGAAAACACGGCCGCCGCCTTCGGCGCCAAGGCCGTCGTGACGGAACGCGGTTCCTGCCCCGCGGCCGAATACGACGAAGACTTCAAGGCCATGGTGGCCGAAAGCATCGTCTCGCTCTTCGGCAAGGAAGCCCTCGCCAAGGACTGCGGAGGCGGCGGTGAAGACTTCCACAACTTCAAGATGGCGAAGCCTTCGATCAAGGCCGCCTACTTCGGCGTGGGCGTCGGCGCAACGCCGGGCCTGCATGCCGCGAACATGTCGTTTGACCCGAAGTACCTGGAAAACGGCGTGAAGGTCTTCGTCGACATGACGCACCGCGTGCTTGGCTAAACCTCTGCCGCAATTGACGAAAAAACCGCATCCGGCACGAGTCGGGTGCGGTTTTGTTTTGGGGGCGAATCTTCGGAAATCAGGCTTCTTCGAGCGTCGCCTTCACTTCATCGAGAAGAGAGGTGAGGGCCTTGACGACCGGACGGATCGGTTCGGAGTCGTCTCGCGCAAGGATCGTTTCCGAGGCGCGGGGCCACCAGTTGAGGATGTGTTCGGAGAGGAAGAGGCGGGCGCGGTCGTTCTTGCCTTTTTCGAGGAGATAGGCGAGGAATTCGAGCGAAATTCCGAGATGGTCTTCCGGAAGGTTCAGGTCGTCCGCAAGCGCGAGGCCTTCTTCTCGATAGGCGGCGCGGGTCGCGAAGGTCTCAGTCTGGCAGTAAAGCTGCGCGGCGTTCGACCAGGAGCTCTCGGTGAGCGGGAGCGTCACGCTCGAGACGCCGTAAAAGAGCTTCGCCTCGCTCTGCGCGACGGCGTTGGGGTCGAGTTCCGCGATCGCGACGGGTTCCCGGGCGTCGGCCGGGGCGAGTAGCACGCCCGCCACCTGCGGCCAGGTCTTGAACCAGGCTTCGTCGGCGCCGCCGCGGAAAAAGAGGGCGAAGTGGCGGCAGAGATCGGCCAGTGTTTGAACGTACGGGTCCATGGGGTTCTCCTTTCAATCTTGTTCTGTGCGCGGTGCGCGACGAAAAAAGGATAGCAGGCTCGGACGCCCGAGGAGGAAGAGAAGGGCGAAGGGGCGGGAAAAGCCTGATACATCTTGTTTCATTCTTCCCCTTGAAGCGGGGAGCTTCAACCCCATCTATGAGGTGTAGGGGGAAGGAAAAGATTCCATAGCCCCTTTGATAACAACGATGTCCCTCGCATCGAGGGCCGGCGGAACGCCAAAGTTCCGCGAGACCTCCCGGTCAAAGGACGGACGAACGATAGGAGAATGATATGTTTGTTCCGACTCTATACCACGACAACATTTTCGATGATTTCGACAACTTCTTCGGGCTCATGGACATGCCGCAGCGCCGCGATCCCCTCTTCGGGAAGCGCGCGGACCGTCTGATGCGCACCGACGTGCGTGAAACGGAAACGGGCTACGAGCTCGACATCGACCTGCCGGGCTTCAAGAAGGAAGACGTGAAGGCCGAGCTGAAGGACGGCTACCTCACCATCTCCGCTCAGAAGAGCCTCGAAAAGAAGGACGGCAAGGAAGAAGGCCGCTACCTGCGCCGCGAACGCTACAGTGGATCGCTCTCGCGCTCCTTCTACGTGGGCGACGCGCTGACGGAAGAGGACGTGAAGGCGAAGTTCGAAAACGGGATCCTGCAGATCTCGCTTCCGAAGAAGGAAGCCGCGATCCCTGAAAAGAAGACCATCATGATCGAATGACGTGCACAGTCGGGTGAGCGCCGCGCTTGCCGCGGCGCTTCCCGGAAGCGCTTCTCGCAATACGGGTTGCGGGAGGCGCTTTTTTATGGGAAATGCGTAGTCTTTGGTATAGGCGGAAGGGATTGCTTTTCGTAAGATGAGAAGAAAGGCGCGGTTCATCGCATGCTTTCCATAAGGAGCCTGCCGACCCCGCAAAACCATACGAAAATATGCGTAGAGATCTTCGCGCAAAGGACTCCTTATGCTCAGCGTCCTTCTGATTCTTCCCGACTTCCTCATCATCCTGCTCGGCTATCTCCTCAAGCAGGGCAAACTCGGCCAACACTTCAACGAAGGCTTCTGGAAGGGCGCGGAAAACATCGTCTTCTACGTTCTCTTTCCGCCGCTTCTCTTTACGTCGGTGGCGAATTCGAAGCTCTCGCTCGCCGACGCGGGGTACTTCCTCGCGGTGGCCGTGGGCACCATGTTTCTGGCCGTACTTCTCTCGTGGCTCGTGAGAAAGATCGTGCCGGCGGACGACGTGACGCACGCCTCGGTCTTTCACTGCGGCTTCCGCTTCAACAGCTACGTGGGCTTTGCGATCATCATGCGTCTCGCTGGGGAAGAAGGCTTTGCCTTCTTCGCCTTTCTCATGGCCTTCTGGGTTCCGATTTCAAGCTCCATTGCGGTGAGCGCGCTCGCGGGCGCGGTGGCGCGGGCCGAGAACGTCCAAAAGAAGGGCGGGCTCTGGAAGAAGACCGTGAAGACGATCTTCACGAACCCCCTCATCATCGCGACCGTCTCGGGCCTTCTCGTGAACGTCTTTGCGGTTCCGATTCCGGAAGTGCTCATGCATTTCCTCAAGTCCCTCGGGAACGCTTCGCTCGCGATGGGACTTCTCTGCATCGGCGCGGGTCTCAAGATCGAGAATCTGCGCGCGCATTTTCCGCTCATCGCCGCCTCGACCGTGGAGCGACTCGTCGCGGTCCCGCTCGTCGCCCTGGGAACGGCCTGGTTTTTCCAACTCGAACCCTTGGGCGCGGCGGCGCTTCTGGTTTTTGCGGCCCTGCCCACGGCTCAGTCCTGCTACGTCATGACGGCGAGCATGCGGGGGAACGCTCCGATCGTCGCGGAAGTCACGACGGCCCACACGCTCGCCGCCATGGTGACGCTCCCCGTCTGGGTGGCTGTGATACAAAACGTTTTTCTTGCGGGCTGACGCGCCACGGCGCCGTAGAATGACGGCATCCCTGATTGTGGAGGAAATGTTTCGATGACCTCAGAAATGCAAAACGCGCCGATCGGCGAAGGCGACGTCGCGCCCGACTTCACGCTGCCCGCCGACGAAGGCGAAGTGACGCTTTCCGCGCTTCGCGGCGAAGGCGTAATTCTCTATTTCTACCCGAAGGACAGCACGGCGGGCTGCACGCTCGAGGCCCGCGACTTCACGGCGAAGGCCGACGACTTCGCGAAACTCGGCTACCGCATTCTCGGCGTCTCGCGCGATTCCGTCGCGTCGCACTGCCGCTTCAAGGCGAAGCAGGAACTTACGATTACGCTCCTTTCCGACAAGGAGGAGACCGTGTGCCGCGCCTACGGCGTGATGAAGGAGAAGATGATGTACGGAAAGAAGTGCTTCGGGATCGAACGCTCGACCTTCGTCATCAATCCCGAAGGCGTCGTCGTGAAGGCGATGCGCGGCGTCAAGGCAAAGGGCCACGTCGAGGCGCTCCTCGCGGAACTTTCCTGACTTCCGGTTGACGCAATCCAGAAAGATCGAACCCCGCGGCGGAAAACCGCGGGGTTTTGCTAATTGCACATTCGTTGTGGTATTACCCGACGGCCTTTCCCATTCGGAAGCGACCTTTGGGCAGAATGGAAATCATCGATAACGAACACTGCCCGGAGGCAACCATGCAACGACGCAACCTTCTCTCCCTCGCGGCCGCCGCCGCTTGCTCCGTTTTTCTTCTCGGTACGGCCGGTTGCTCCGACAAGGCGGCCGATGCCAGCCGCATCCGCGTGGGCGTGACGGCGGGTCCGCACGCCGACATCGTGACGAAGGCGGCCGAGGTCGCCAAGCAAAAGGGCCTTACGGTGGAAGTGGTGGAATTCACCGACTACATCTCGCCCGACCGTTCGCTCGCCGACGGGGCGCTCGACGCCGTCGTCTACCAGCACGAGCCCTTCCTGCAGAACTTCAACAAGGTGAACAAGACCGATCTGCGCGTCGTGGGGAAGGCGGTCGTGCAGCCCATGGGTTGCTACTCAAAGACGATCAAGAGCGTCGCCGAAATCCCCGAAGGTTCGGTCGTGGCGATCCCGAATGACCCGACGAACGGCGGCCGCGGACTCCTGCTTCTTGAAGCCCAGGGCCTGATCAAACTCAAGGCCGACCGCAAGGACGACGCGGTTCCGGCCGACGTCGTCGAAAATCCGAAGAACCTCAAGATCCTCGAAATGGAAGCCGCACAACTTCCGCGCAGCCTCGACGACACGGCTGTGGCGGTGATCCCGATGAACTACGTCATCAGCTCGGGTCTCTCTCCCGAAAAGGAAGGTTTCGCCTTCGAGTCTCTTGACGCGGCCTATGCGCTCATCATCATCGCCGCGCGTCCGGACAATGCGGAGAGCAACGCGGTGAAGACCTTCGTCGAGAGCTACCGTTCGCCCGAAACGAAGCGCTACGTGGAGGAAACCTTCCGCGGTACGATCCGTCCGACCTGGTAAGCCGGACTCAATCATTCTCAATCGTCGCGACGCCCTTGGTAACGGCCTTGGGCGTCGTATCGTCTTCCGGACGAGTCTTCGCGGCCCTGATAACGGCCCATCGAGTCGTAGATTCGCCCCGACGAATCTTTTCTTCCGAGATAGCGCCCCTGCGCGTCGTAACGTCTGCCCGACGAATCTTCTCGGCCCTGATAGCGGCCCATGGAGTCGTAGACGCGGCCCGACTTGTCCGAGCGTCCCTGATAGCGGCCCTGCGCGTCGTAACGGCGCCCGCTGTCGTCGACGCGGCCCTGATAACGGCCCTGCGCATCGTAGCGGCGTCCTTCGTCAATGTCGAAAGCCTTGCTCTCCGTCGGGGTGACGGCCGCGGCGGAGCCAAAAAGCGCGGCCTGCAGGAGGCCGAGGAAAGTGCGTCGAGTCATTCGATGCTCCCAAATGAAAGAGGAGATTCTTCCACTGTAACACGCACGCTAAGAACCTGCGGGCGGGCGAATTTTGTCGTTTTCCTGCGGATACAGAGGGCGGCGGTTTCGAGCTGAGAGAAACTCTCAGCGGATTGACCAATCCCGGGGACGCAGGATTCTTAAGGAAACGATGCGAAACCCGAGGAAAATCGTCGACTTTTCTTAAGAAAAGGACAGGATGCAACGCGACGTTGCGGGTAAACCCGAGCGTTTTCTATTGTGCAGATGAGAACAGTTCTTACGATTAAACGAGGCTTACGCTTTACTTTCAGGACGTTTTTTGACTGAAAATCGGAGTGAAAGAGCATTCTGAAAGAGGGTTGAAAAGATGTGCAGAAAATCCTTCTTTTTGTGTGACTGGTACTGAATGCCTACTCCCGAGGGGGGTTCTGTAAGGATTTCGTAAGCTTGAAAAGGTTTCGTAAGCTTCGTTTCAGAGAGAATGACAAAGTGTTGCGCTCGATCAAGTGAATGTAAAAAAGGATGTCACGACCCGAAAATCACTTGAGAAATCGTCTCATGTTCTGTATAGTGGTTCTCAACGGAAGACGAGATGTTCCACACAAAGGACTGAGGGGTCGGTCCGGAACATCACCCGACGCGAAGCTTGGACCGTGGCGGGAAAGTTTTCAGGTCTCCTGGGGAGCGCGGAATACAGGGCCGCGCTCCCTTTTTCTTGTGCGGCGCGGGTATGAGGCCCGCGCCTTTGCTTTGCGGGACGACGAGAAAGCCCTCTGAAAAGAAAAGGGCGCCCGAAGGCGCCCGCGAAGTTGCGGAAACGACGTCGCGTCAGCCGTTCGAGACGGCCTTTTCCTGCGGCATCTGCGAGAAGATCCAGGTGAGGAAGCCGCCCTTGTTGCGCGAGCACACCCACACCTTGCCTTCGCCCTTGAATTTCAGAACGATCCCTTCGCCCGAGAGCTGGCTGTGAAGAACCTTGCCGAGAAGACCCGAACGAGCCGTGTTGATGGAGAGTTCGTAGTCGAGTTCGCGGTCCCAGGCAACGAGGTGACCGTTGTCGACGATGAGCTTCTGACCGGGCTTCACGTCGACCGCCTGAATGGAGCCGAAGCCCGAGAGGGCGATCTGTCCGTGGCCCTGGGTCGCCATGAGAAAGAGTCCGCCGGAATTGCCGAGGAGGGCGCGTCCGAGGCTTTGCGTCTTCGTTTCGAGTTCGACCCCGTCGGTGGCGGCAAGGAAAGCGCCGTCCGAGAGCATGTACTGCCGTTCGCCCACGTCGAGAACCACGACGTCGCCGGGGAGGTTCGGAGCGAGGAGGACGCTTCCGGGTTCGTCGTCCGCGACGAAGGACTGTTGGAAGAAGTTTTCGTCGTTCAGGAACTTGCGGGCAAGACTCTTGAAGAAGCCCCCGCGGGTTTCGCCCTTGAGCGAGATCGAGCCGTCCATCGCCACCATGGCGTTGGATTCGGCGGCGACGCTCTCACCGGGTTCGAGCGAAATGCGAAGGAGGGGATCGATGCTGGAAAGTACTTCGAAGCGGGCCATGGAAATCGGTTCGATAGGATGGGAAAAAGGTGCGGCACGGTTTGCCGCGTTTCTCCGTCATTCTATCGGGCGCACTCGATGACGTGGGAACTCTCTTGCGAACGGCAACAGTTGCGGATTCTTCGAAACATTCGCAGGTTTCACCGACGGCCACAAGAAAATGGTCGTCGGGGTGAAAAGCGCTTCGGAAATTTCACCGCGGCTGAGCCTTGGCTCAGACGATCGCATCCGCAATGAGGTTGTCGAGTTCCTCTTGAGACAAACCGGAGGATCGAACCTTTTCCTTGGCTTCTGAGGTAAGCGAGGAGAGGATGTAGCAAGAAACGGCTTTCCGGACCAGAGCGGACAAGGATCCCTTTTTACCGCCCTGCGAGGCAAGATAGAGCCGAGCTGCCTCATCCAAATCAGGGGGTACGGAAAGGTTCCACCTTACTTTGGCCGGACGATCGTCTGACTGCATCATGGCGCTTTCTCCCGGAAGAAAAGAAGTTATGCCCATACGCTTTTGAGCATAACGTCGAATTCGATGCTCTGGCGGAGGATTTCATCCGTCCGGCAACCGTCGTGTCGGTTCAAATTGGTCTTCCCGGCCGCAACGTAAAAGAGCCCGCCGCCGATCAAAATCGGGGCGGGCTCTCGTCATCTGTTTGCGAGTGGATCAGGCGTCGAGATGCATCGTCACCTTGTCGTCGCCCGAAGCTTCGATGCGGCGTTCGATGGCTTCGGCCTCTTCGCTCTTCTTTTCAGGCTTGGGACCGGGTTCGAGCACGGCGATCGATTCGACGTGGCCCGTGTGCGGGAACATGTTCATGATCCCCGCGGCGCGGATGTGCCAGCCGCCTTCGTGGTGAAGAATGGCGCAGTCGCGGGCGAGCGTCGCCGGATTGCAGGAGACGTAGACGACGCGTTCGGGGCGGTGGTCCGTCGCGGCGAGCGTGCGCGCGAGCGCAAGCGCCCCTTCGCGAGGCGGGTCGATCAAGACGCGGTCGATCGTGCCGTAGCGGGCGCGCAGATCGTCCCAGTCGGCTTCGCACCAGGTGAAGAGGTTGCGGGCCGTAAAGGAGGTCTTTTCCTTGAGGCCGTTGTCGGCGGCGCCCTGACGCGCGCGGGCGACGAGACCTTCGGAGCCTTCGATGCCGATCACGGTCTTCGCGAGGCGCGCGAGCGGGAGCGTAAAGTTTCCGAGACCGCAGAAGAAGTCCGCCACGTGGTGGTGCGGTTCCACGCCCAAAAGGCGCACGGCGCGGCTCACCATCGTTTCGTTCAGGGCATGGTTCACCTGCGTGAAGTCGGTCGGCTTGAAGCCGATGCGCACGTCGAATTCCGAAAGGTAGAGGCCGAGCGCGTGTTCGGCTTCGGGGCGAACGGCGTGGGCGGATTCGGGTCCCTTGGGCTGCAGCCAGATGTCGGCGCCGTACTTGTCGCCGAAGGCGAGGAGTTTCTCCATGTCTTCAGGCGTCGGGGTTTCGAGCGTGCGAAAGACCAGCGCCGTGCGGCCGTCGCCGCCGACGGCGATTTCAATCTGCGGCATGCGTTGGCGAATGGAGAGTTCCGAGACGAGTTCGCGCATCGGGACTAGCATGTCGGAGACGTGCTTCGGAAGAATCTTGCAGCTCTTCATGTCGCAGACGTAGGAGCTCGCCTTTTCATGAAAGCCGACGAGAACGCCGCCCTTCTTGGGAACGTCGCGCACCGTGAGGCGGGCGCGGTGGCGGTAGTGCCAGGTCGGACCGTAGATCGGGGGAATGATCGATTCGGGGCGGACCTTGCCGATGTGCCAGAGCGTGTCGAGGAGGACCTTTTCCTTGTAAGCGACCTGAGCGCGGGCTTCGAGGTGCTGCATGGCGCAGCCGCCGCAGCTTCCCGGACCGTGGCCGAAGGCGGGGCAGGCGGGCTTCACGCGCTGCACGGACTCGCGGTGAACGGCCGTGACGCGGCCCACTTCAAAAGACGTTTTGTTGCGAAGGCGCTCGTAGGTGACGTTCTCACCGGGGAGCGCTCCCTGAATGAAGACGACCTTGCCGTCTCGACGGGCAACGCCCCGACCTTCCTGGTCGAGGCGTTCGACGTCGACGGTGAAGTATTCGGGCGTTTTTTCCTTGCGTCGGGCCATTTAACTTTTCTCCATTGCCTCCGTACGGTGCCGAAGGCGCGAACCAAATTCGAAAGATCCGCATTGTAGCGAAAAGCCGCGGGCCCGACGCGGAAAAAACCGAACCGCGTGGGATCAGAAGAAGCCGCGCTTCCCTTCGGCGAGACTCACGAAGATGTTCTTCACCTGCGAGTAGTGTTCGAGCATCATCTTGTGGGTTTCGCGGCCGATGCCCGAGCGCTTGTAGCCGCCGAACGGGGCGTGCGCTGGGAGTTCGTTGTAGGTGTTCACCCACATGCGGCCCGTGCGCACGTCGCGCGCGACGCGCATGGCGCGGTTGATGTCCTGCGTCCAGACGGCGCCGCCCAAGCCGTATTCGCTGTCGTTGGCCATGCGGACGACTTCCTCTTCGGTGTCGAACGGAATCGCCACGACGACCGGCCCGAAGATTTCCTCCTGCGCGACGCACTGGTCGTTCTTGACGTCGGCGATGAGCGTGGGCTGCATGAAGGCGCCCGACTCAAGGCCCGGCACCTTGGCGCGTTCCCCGCCGGCGAGGATGCGCGCGCCGTCCTTCTTCGCGATTTCGACGTAGCGAAGAACGCGTTCGACCTGCGCCTCGTTGATCTGTGCGCCCATCTGAGTGGCGGGATCCATGGGATCGCCCACCTTCACGGCCTTGAAGGCTTGGGACAGACGCTCGAGCACTTGGTCGTAGATCTTGCGCTCGATGAAGAGGCGCGAGCCCGCACAGCAGACCTGCCCCTGATTGAAGAGAATCCCGATCTGTACGCCTTCGACCGCACGTTCGAGATTGCAGTCGGCAAAGAGGATGTTCGCGGACTTGCCGCCGAGCTCGAGCGTCGCGGGAATGAGACGTTCGGCCGCGGCCCGGGCGACGTCGACGCCGACTTCGGTCGAGCCCGTGAAGGCGAGCTTGTCAAAGCCCGGGTGCTTGAGCATCGCGTCGCCCGCCGTGCGGCCCGAACCGGTGATGACGTTGACGACCCCCGCGGGAACGTGGCGGGAGATGATTTCGGCGAGGTGCAAAAGAGAGAGCGGGGTGGTGGAAGATGGCTTGATCACGACCGTGTTTCCGGCGGCGAGCGCCGGGGCGAGCTTCCAGGCGCCCATAAGGAGCGGGAAGTTCCAGGGGATGATCTGACCCACGACGCCGATCGGTTCGTGCAGGACGAGACTCATGGTGTCGTTGTCGATGCGCACGGCGCTCCCTTCTTCGGCGCGAAGACAGCCGGCGAAATACCGGAAGTGGTCGACCGAGAGCGGCACGTCGACGAGCGACGTTTCACGGATGGGCTTGCCGTTGTCCATCGTTTCGATCTTCGCGAAGAAGTCGGCTTCTTTCTCAAGATCGTCGGCGATGCGCAGAAGAATGGCGGAGCGCTCGGCGGGCGAGGTCTTCGACCAGCCTTCAAAGGCGGTGCGGGCGGCCTTCACCGCACGGTCCACGTCGGCGGGCGAGGCCGCGGCCACGCGGGCGAGCACTTCGCCCGTGGCGGGATTACGCGTTTCAGAGGTCTTGCCGCCTTCCGCAGCCACCCATTCACCGCCGATCAGAAGACCGTATTCGTTGCGTCGTTCCATGATTGTTCCTCCAAAGTGAAACCTGCGGCCACAAAAAAAAACATGATTTCAATCAATGTTGCGGCCGTATCTTTACGTTTGATTCTCCGCCCGGGACGGTCGTTTGCGAATCCTCCGAAGGAGGGAAATTCGGCGTAAGGGTTTTCGTATAGAAGGGTAGGTAAGTAAGGGAAAATTCCTGCCGCCGAGCTCTTTTCGTCTAATACCCGACGAAAGTAGTAGGGTTTGGTGAGAGTCGAAATCCGGACGGGACGATGCTGATCAATGACGCGGATTGTTTGGACCTATCGCCGTAGGCAAACGCTCGTCGGAAGCGACCGCGCAGCTGAAGGCCGTAGATCGGATATAATGTTCTCCGAAAGAACGTTCTCTCAGAGAACGTTCTTTTCGAGAACACAAATATAAACTCCGGGGATACCATGCCGCTGAAAAAATTTTATGGTCGCGAGACCGAGCAAGCCATTCTTCGCGAAGAACGCGAGCTTTGCCGCAACCTGGCCGCATCCCGGTTGGTGGTGGTCACGGGTCGTCGCCGGGTGGGGAAAACGGAACTGCTCCTGCAAACGCTGCGGGAGGAGACGGAAGTGCCTTTCGTGTACCTCTTCTGCTCTCGAACCACCTCTCGCGAATTGATCAAATTGTGGCTGAAGGCCATCGAGCAGGTGGTCGAACTTCCGTTCAACCCCACATTTGATCGACTCTCCCAGGTCATCGAATTCCTGATGTTCATCGGCAAGACCCGTCCGATAAACATTGCCATCGATGAATGTCAGGATCTGAACTTCATAGAGCCGACTTTCTGGTCTGAGTTGCAACGCATTTGGGATCTCAATAAGAAAACCTCCCGGACCTTCCTGGTGATGAGCGGTTCCGTTGCATCGGCCATGAGAAATATTTTTCAGGCCTACAGCGAACCTCTGTACGGACGTGTCGACCGTTTCGTCTTTGTACGACCGTTTCCGATGGACGTTGTTTCGGAAATCCTGTCCGATTACGTTCCGGAACATGAGCTTGACGATCTTCTCGCTCTCTATACGCTGACGGGCGGGGTAGTATGGTTTATCGAAGACCTGATGGACCGAAGCGCTTTTGATTTGGATGCCATGAGTCGGGTGGCTTTTCAGCCCGGGTCGAAATTCATCATGGACGGAGAAGTCCTTCTGGCCAATGAGTTCCGTGTCGATGCGATGGTAAACCGATCCATTTTGCAGGCGATTGCCCATGGAAAAACAAAACGGGAGGAATTGCAGGACAGAATTCAGGACGTGAACATCAGTGGATTTTTGTCGCGTCTGGAGAAGCAGTACGAATTGATCGCGCAAAACAAACCGGTGTTGACACCGAACTACCGACGAACACGTTACAAAATGACGGATCGTTACCTGGAGTTCTGGTTCAATTTCGTGGACGGACAAGCCAGTCTGTTGGCTCAGAACAACTACGAGGCGATGCGTCAAGGCTTCGTCAGCGCTTATCCGACGTTCTCAGGGCATGCTCTGGAGCAGTGTTTCTTGCAGACGTTGATGAACGGCCATCGCTTCACGGAGATCGGACCGTGGTGGGATAGGAAGGGGCTCAACGAAATGGATATTGTCGCGATCAATGACGATGAAATCTATTTTTGCGAGGTCAAACGGTCGCGCGCCAAGTTCAGTCTCGCCCAATTGTCGGGTAAGGTGGCGGCTTTCTTCTCCTGCAACGATGTGCTGAGAGACCGGAAGGCCACCCTTTGTTGCTTGTCTTTGGATGATTTGGGCAAAACATCCGAAGAGCTCTGTCGTAAGATGCAAGAAGAAGGCTATCCGTTTTCTGACGACCGTTGAGTTTTTCGCTGCATGGTCTGGGGCTTGGGAGCGAAAAACGTTTCGCTCAGGGGTCTTTCAGCAGTGTTCGCGCAGAGAACGTTCTTTTGGCGAACCCTAATCGGACGTCATAGTGACTTTAGCGTTACAGAAGTCTTTCGGCCGAGAGACAGAAAGAACGGTTATGCGAATGGAACACGAACGTTGGCGGAGCCTGTGTATGCAGCTGGAGTTGTTCGGACTCAACAAGACTGCACGACCTCACCCCATCTCAATTCTCGTTGAGAAGAGAGATGCCGCCGTTCATAGATATTCCGGCGCGGAAACCCCTGCATTCATGCGGGGGAGGAAGCGCCGCTCCTTATATGGTTAGTTGCGTCTGAGCTCAATCAAATAGGTGCGACGTTTTTCCAAGAGACGCAGTTTCTTGTAGCTGACGCTGGCGGAAATCCGCTCCCCGTCCAACGTTCGAATGTCGAAGTATCCCGAAGAACGACGGCCGAAGATGAAGGCCGTTTTGCCCTGGAACAGGACCTTGTCGTAAAGACGGAATCCTTTGATTTCGTACGGCGTCTGATGGCGTTTGCGAGCGCCACCCTTGAGGATCGTGAGCTTGTGGATCTGTCGGTTGTGGCGGCGGGTCTGTTTCTGAAAGAAGTAGTATCCGAGCCGCTTCGCCTTGAGGTTGCCCGCAATGCAGAAGGCGTCCGCGCAGTGAGTTTTCTCAATTCCGTGTGTGATGCGGGTGTTCTTCGTGAGATAACCGAATGTGTTTCGAACCTCAATTTCGGAGTGCCTCGCCCGCAGCCGCTCGAAGAACGTCCAGCGCATGACGCCCATGAAGGTTTCCGCCTGAAACGATCGGCCGCGTTTCACTCTCAACTCGATCTCGCCGCGGTGGAATGCCTTGTGGCACGTCTCGCAGAGCGTGAT
>OOIF01000607.1_pt1 | contig 39189 bp, 64 predicted proteins | sample 1691961 | NCBI WGS metagenome assembly OOIF01 (sample SAMN06348146, study PRJEB24527) | human gut metagenome | biome: human gut; feature: ankylosing spondylitis patient; material: feces | host: Homo sapiens | place: China | collected 2015-10 | reverse complement strand
AGTAGAAGTACATGGGATAGGTTTTTGGACGCGGGTTCGATTCCCGCCAGGTCCACTTTTTCAAAAAAGTGCGTAATTTCAAGGATAGCGGAGAAAGCCTTTAAAATAAGGGTTCTCCGCTTTTTCTTTTACTGAAATGATTCTATTATTTCAGACTTTTTAAGCGTATTTTACAATCTTATGCAACACGAAATACGCAAAAATGCAACACGAAAACAGATGATACAATATTCAGCCCCGGAGTGACTGCTCCGGGGTAATCTTATTCTCTTTTGTCCCTCGCCTTGTTCTTTCCGATTTCGAGATACAATATCATCTCTTGTGGCATTTGCTTTTTTATCATCTCCCCCATTTCTTCTATTGTGATCAGATCCATGAGTTCCATCATCTTCTTGTTTAATTTTTCCGGTATTCCTAACGCTACCGCTCTCGGATAGATCATCACAAGGCACTTCATCGGATATCTGTCTGACATCCAGTTATACGGATCATGAACACCTCCATTTAATACTTGTAGTGTTCGCTGATATATTTCTCCGATCAATTCCACTTTTTCTCTTGTATACACAACCATTCACCTCACCTTGTCCATTCTTCCTTCTTTTCAAGCACATCCTTCATTACCGTTTCCGGCACATCTTTCATTTTCTTTAATTCTTCCTCTGTGTATCCCATCTTGTTAAGTTCTCTTGCTATCATTACCGGTGTTACTTCTTCTGGCTTTGCATTTTCGTTTTCTCCCTTCAGTTCTTCCAGTGCTGCATTCAGAGCTTTTCCAAACACTTCCCGCGAATCCTCTTCTTTTTCATCCTGTTTAGGAATGTAGACAACGATGGTTTTTTCTTCCTTGTCATAGCTTCCTGATTTTGTTTTACAGTCTGCATAGTTCTCTTTGTATTCGCTGTATTTCATTTCTACTTCTTCACAGTTTTCTGCTTTTTCTTCGTTCATCTTTTTATAGCATTCTGGGCAGAGTCCGCTTTTTCCGAAATATTTAATCTTTCTTTCACGTTCTTCTGCTTTTCCGTAAATCTGTACTTCTTGTGTATGTCCACAGCTAAACGTTACATCGTACTTCATTGCTTCGTTCTCCTTTCTTTCCTTTCCACAATTATAATATACACTAATTTGGTGTATATGTCAATGGTTTTTCACTAATTTAGTGTATTTTTAAAAAGTGAATGTAGAATCACAACCTTTCAGATTACAGGCAGTACATAATATAATACGTGTTGCCATTATCTTCGACAATTCCCCAGTCTGGAATTGCTATCTTTTCCTCTAGCATTTTTCTATACTTTTCTTGCTCTTCTTCGTCAACTCCCCATTCTTCCATGTAATCATCGAAGTGTCTTTCAAAGTCTTCTCCTTCGAATACTACAGTGCCTCTTTTAAGTTCTTCTTCCGCTTTTCTTTTTGAATATCCATTTTTCATTAATACTTCGATATCAGTCATCTTTTTTCCTCCTTTCAGAATCTCGGCTACAACTAGCCGTTCTACATAGTCGGGGCATTTGCTAAGCCCCTTCTCCCAATTTTCGAGACTCCTGTACGGAATCCCGAGTTTCCTGGACACGTCCTTTCTGGACATCCCCCGTGCCTTGCGAGCTTCTTCAATATTCATCGCTTCGCTCTCCTTTCTTTCCTCTCTGTAATTATAATATACACCAATTCAGTGTATATGTCAATAGTTTTTTCACCGATTTAGTGTATTTTAAAGCAAAAAAATAAGGCCGGAGAAACCTCCGACCTGTTAATCTTTCAGAAAAGCTGGAATCTGTCAACTTTCTTCCCAAAGCTTCCGGCATATCCATCCTGTCCACCGCCTGTCTCATTATTGTACTGCCAGTCATAGTAGTTGCCGTTCACGGGACTGACTCTGTACTGTGCTTTCTGGCTGCTGCCATCCGGGGCAATATAGATCACCTCGATAGCATCAATCGGCTTACCGTTTCCGGCATATCCATTTACCGGATCAGCCCAATTGAACCCGCTCACGTATGGCAGCCACTTTCCACCAAGAACATGAACACGGTATTCGACTTTTCCCACGTTACACATGATTGCAACGTCTGTGATCGCCTTTCCCCTGACTCCTGCATAATCGGCAAGATTCTTCACGGATGGATACGTCTTTCCGTCAGCTTTCACGCAGTAGGTGAATACCACTGCCGCATTATAGTGTCCACCTGATGGTTTTGCACTCTCTTTCGGAGCAGAAGTTGTTCCCTGTCCATAATCGATATCGCAGAGCTTCAGAAGATGCGTAAATCCATTCTGTGAAAGATTGGCGATCCGTACACCGTAAGCTGATCCATCAGCAGCAATATACTGATCATTTCCGAGATAGATTCCAATATGCCCATTCATCCATACTGCCCAGCCGATATGCACATCAGATCTTTTGCTGATCGGGATCACCTCAACTGCTGTACTCTTATACTGTCCTGATCCCCGGACAATGCCGGTATACCAGCTAATCAGACCAGAACAGTCTACGCATACCCTTCCAGCTTTCTTATCATCTGATTTCCATACACAATTAGATCCATACATTTTCCGGAGTGCCTGGATCTTTGCCAGACTCATCACTGCACCCTTTGCCCCATATACATAGGGTGTTCCGATCTTACTTTTTGCAAATGCGATTAATCCTGCTGCTGTCTTACTCATATTTTTCTCCCTTCCTGCACCGGTGCAAACTTAGTTCTTCTTATATTTATTGCGATTCCACATTTCCGTGACACGTTCCCAACCACCAGTGCTTACCAGATAGACAATAAATGCGGCAATAAATGATGCGAAAATGTAATACCACTCAATTACTACTGTATAATATGTGCATAGTACGATCACTGACACGGGTGTCAAGATCAGTGCTGTAGCCAGTGCGACTGCATTGGTCTGTACTTTTTTAAGTCCGGGCATTTCCTTAATAACCTGCACAATCACGCTGACCACGAAAGCCAGTACCCCGATTCCTGCCAATATGTAACTCATATACTGCATTAATATTTCAATGTTCATAGTTAGTCTCCTTTATTTCAATCCAAATTTCATTGCCGCTGCACCAAGAACAAGACCGAGGGCAGTTGTAAGAACGTATTTTACAGCTGTTCTCCACATATCTCCATCTCGACTTTCTAATGTTTCCAAGCGTTTCCCTTGCTGCTTCTGCTCGCTTACCATAAGTTCTATACTCTGTGCGAGCTTTTCGACTGACACTGTAAGCGAATTAATCTGCTGCGTAATCTTTTCCAATACTTCAATCCGCTTGTTCTGACGATGATTTTCGTCCTCGATCCGCTTCTTGAACTCTTCATGTTCTGCCCTTGTAATTACGTCATCCATCTTTCTCACCTCCTTTTGCATTTAAAGTCAAAATCATCCGACTGCAAACACCGGGCGAACCCCATAAGTGCTTGTAGGCGGCTCAAGATAGAGCCGCTGATTTACTACTTTGATTTTCATGCTTTTTCCTCATCCTCTTTTACAAGTTCTGCCATACCGGAATCCTCCAGGATTTCCCGGACTTTCTCCTTTAAGAGTCTTGGAACCTGTTCATACGTTTTCTTTCCTAAGATAATCTGCTGTGCCCATAACATTGCCATCATTTCTTTTCCTTCCTTTCCTATAATATATATGAATATATTGGTTAATAGAGTTACCATCACTGATACACCTGTTCGGACATTTCCAAGATGCATCCTTTCAACATTTCCACCTGTTCTTTTAAATCTGCATTCTCCCGGATCAGTGCGTCCATTTTTTCTGCCACCGTCTCTCCCGGCTTTGACAGGATGATGCCCGTGATACCGGCTGTGTACTTGGTGATTCCCTCAAGAGTGGTATACCCCTCATATTCTCCGACCGTCTGGCTACGTTCTGATATAACCATCTTCCGGGTCTTCAGCTCATCCCCAAACATTGCCCGTAGATCGTCTTCCGTGGCTGATACGGTCTTGATCAGCAGCGTGCCATCCCCCTGGATGGATGCGGACTGGATCTGCAGATCTGTTCCGTCGTTGTATGTAAGTTTCATGTCACCACCTCCTAATCTACCAGCCATGCAATCTGTGAACAGATATAGCCGTTATACTGCATCTGTACATTGGCTCCACGGAAAAGTCCTACCTTTCCTGTCCCCATGCTTGCCGGTGTTACAGAGATGAAAAAGTCCGGATAGGTCTGTCCTCGTACTACCGCCGGTGCGAATACATAATTCGCCGGACGATCACCCGCCGCAAGATTAACGATTGTTCCGTCTGCTGCGGAACTGGTGTCCACAAGATTCAGGATCCTTAACTTTCCCATCCGCTGTAATCGTACTCCTGATTTCAGCGTCTCCGTGGATGGGGTCATGTCTTCCCGGATCGTAGCCATTGACGGCAACACATCCAACAACTTTTTCACTCCCGTCACATTGATTCCCTCCAACGTAATCTCAAATACCGGGCAATCATCCACAAGATCACCCTCCTGCAGATTTCCCTTTGTATATCCCGGAACTGTAGGTGTTCCGCTTGTTGGCATTCCCATAATATACAGCCATTCACCTGTCTCGATACCGGTCTCTTTATTCCGGGTATACCGGTTTACGACCAGATCTTTTCTCTTCATTCCCTGTGTCCCGTTCGTGATCGTGACCTCATCATAAGTACCAATCTTCACGGCGGATACATTCCCGTGATGTGCCATGATTCCGCTTCGGATCTTAAGCAGATTATTCGATGTTAATTCCGGTTCAAGATTTTCCCCGGAAGTCAGAATGCAGCTCCCCTGCCCGATCGTTCCCTCAAGGATCTGCCGGAACTGCTGACTGGTAACGTGAGGACTGCCGGTCTTTCCTGATACTATCTCCATGTTCAATCTCCTTCCAATTTATATTCTTTTGATATGATTCCGCTTGTGACACTGTAAACGATATTTCCGACTGATTTTTTCATCGCTATCCCTGTAAGGTAATCTCTGCCACCGATGACATCACCGATCGCCACATCAATTCCCAATTTTTCAATATCCATATCGAATGTCTTTTTATTGCAGATTTCTTTCAACTTTTCCACTGCTTTCGACTTAAGCTCCGCTGTCTCCGTTGACGTATTTTCGTAAACTTCCGCAATCTCATCCAGACCTGTATAGTAAGGCTCTCCCCGAAAAGATCCGTCTGGCCAGACATACAGATGGTATACAGTCCGATCAGCAAGCTCTCCTTTTCCGGTTACGATCAGATGATTGATTCCGTTCCGACTGTCTTTCATCGTATAGTTCAGGCTGCAGTCTTTTGATAATTCCACCTGGTCCGAATAATCTACAACCGGCACGGCACTGATCAGAACGTATCCGGGAACCCCTTCCTCTCGTTTGTGCCGGATATCTAACCTGCACCCCTTACTTGCGAGCATTTCTACAATTCCATCCAGTAAGGTACAATATCGGTCAAACTGGTAGTTGCTCACAGACACCCCGGTATTCTCCTGACTTACTACAAAGAGTCCGTCAAATTCCGGCTCGATCAGCGTCTTCAACACTTCATTCAGTTCCCCGGATACTTTTTTATAATCACTTCCGGCTGGCGGCTGGATAATTTTATGCTCCAGCATTCCACGCCATGTATAGCCTTTCAATTCCACGTAATCCAGAGTTGTATCGGTCAATACACTTCCTATGATTCCACCGTATTCCGTATCCGGGACGTACACCAACGCATCAAATGTCAGCGACTGTGTCCAGTAGCAGCGTGCAATCTGCACTGTAAACATCTTTTTATCGTTGACATCAAATTCAACATTTGCATTCTTCAGACTTCCGATTTCTCTTTGCGAATCTGCTAAAATCACCATGCCGCTTCCCTCCGTTCCAGGAAGATATCCAGATCTATCCCATACGTTCCCGTCCAGTTCACCCGGATGAGACCGCTTGGGATCTTTTCAAAAATGGAATATTCATAACCTCGTTCATTAAACAGATTGGATACAGTTCCATTTGTCAGATATTTATATACTGTCTGCTCTGCGGAATCAATAATCATGTATTCATTCCGTTCCAGTGTGGTTCTGACTTCGTATGGGTATCCGTTGATTAATATCTTCGGATTTATGCAAGGTCCGTATATCGTCATCTTAAAATCCGATGCAGAGGGATGGTCAATTTCAAATTCAGCCGTCCCCGCCCGGACATCTGCGAAATCAAAAGGAAAATCAAAGGGAAAGTCCAAGCCGCTTGCCGCTGTCATTTGGCTTTGCGGATAAAACTGCTGACTTACCACTGTCATCCATGACAAGGATGGAGCTGTAAAAGTAAGCTCCACCTCTGCCATATCAAAACCTTTCCAGTTCGATTTCTTCGACTTCTCCACACGGCAGGAGAGAAATGTACCATTGACGTACAATTTTCCATGTACTCCGAGATCTGCATCTACAGCAAGCACGCTGTACAGTTTTTCCATATTTTTCGCAAGACCTTCCCCGCTGTCATATACATCCACCTGCACCGTCTTCTGATATCCGCTTGCAGTCTCATCCCATTCAGAGTCATACCAGTCCGCTTCTGCCGTATAATACGGATCAGCAAGAAAATTCAGGATCGCCCCTTTTGAATTTTTATAATACGCTTCTCTTATCATATTTTCGGCACCGCTCCTTTCGGCAGTTCCCGGTCTAATCGGGTCGTACCCAGGTATACCGGTCTGCTCTGCATCTTCTTAACACCGGCAGTCGTTGCACTCCCGACTTTCGCTGCCAGCTTCGTCATATCCTCATCAGAAATCCTCATAGTACTCTGCACGCTCTGTTGATTTATAATCTTTTCTGTACTCTGCAGGGCAAATGAGCCGGCGATCCGGTTTGTATTTACTGCCATCGCTTCCCTCACCCTATTGGACAGATCTGCCATGTCCAGTGAGTTCAGTGCCGAACGTGCCAGTTGTTCCGAAGCCTTTTTTACAGCCGGTATCTGATCATCAATTCCAAGTACGAATCCCTCGCCAGAAAAACGCCCCGCTCCTCGCATTACTTTTGATGGTGAATGAATCCCCAGTACGCTCTTGAGTTTTTCATAAGCCGTACTTGCCATCTCTGCCGCTTTTGATGCAGCTTTTCCAACCCAGTCACCAATTCCACGAACAAATCCTGATCCGAAATTAGACCCGGTATCGTACGAATTAATACTTCCTGCTCCGCTTTTTGCACTGGTAGCAAGGGATGTTCCTTTTGCCCTTGCATCCCCTGCCTTACTTCCGACAGCAGAAGAATATGCTGTTCCGAACGATTTTCCAGTACTTCCCGGATTCACCGATCCAGCTCCACGCTTCGCACTGTCTGCCAGTCCTTTTCCTCTTGTCAACAGCTTCCCGACAAAACTGCCGATCGCTGTATCGAAAAATCTTCCAAATGCACTACCGGTCGAGGTCGGGTCAACAGCCCCTGCTCCTCTTTTTGCAGCTTCTGCATTCGCTTTTCCCTGTTGTTCCGAAACTGACAGCTGTGATCCGATTCCTTCATTAAAAGAAGTCATCAACCCTGATCCGATTTCTTTCGTATCTCCTACTGATCCCCGCATAGCTTCAAGCAGCCGGGAGATCACGCCAGTACCGGAAGAAGTAAGTTCCTCCTGACCTTCGTTCAATCCTTCAACCGCTCCCGGCCAGACATACGAAAAGATTTCTTTCACCGCACGGGACGGACTGTGGACATCAAGAGTCGTGATCAGGCTTTGCAGGAATGCATCCGCACCTTGCTCTGCCGGATCAACCAGCGTTTCAAACCCTTCCAGTCCTTCCAAAGCTCCATACCACGCCTGTGACCATGTCTCTTTGGTTTTTTCATCAAGTCCTGAAAATCCTTTCAGAAAACTTTCCATTCCTGCCTGTGCCTCGGTACTCAGCGTACCGGATATCTTCGCCTGTGCCATAGCCGCTACAAGCTCTGCGGAACCATCCTTACCGGCATTTTTTAATACTTCCTTGATCTGATCTGCACCAGTTCCGACCTGATTCAGGGCAATCCCCATTGCCTCCGTCAAGCCATCTTTGGTCTGCTGGGTTAATTGCATTGCTCCATCTTTTTCAGCGGAAAAAATACTGGTAAGCTTATCTGTCATTGCACTGGCCTGCTCGATGGCTGCTTCTGATCCAATCTCCAAAGTAGTGTCAATTCCGCTCTGAATTTCTGCCAGTGCAGAGTTGATCGTATCAGTATTTCCACTCATTGCTGCCTCTGTCAGGCTACTGTAATCGGAGATGACTTTCTGATTATCCTGCATCGCCGCATTGGCAGCGTCAAAGTTTGCCTGCAATTCTTCCAGTCCACTACCTGCTTTTTCAAGCTTTTCTTTCAGTTCTCCGTACTTTTCAGTATTCCGCACAATAGCTTCGCCCTGGGCATCATACCCCATTACTACAGCATTTGCCGATTCTGCTTCAAGTTCCTTCTCAAGTTCTGCGATCTTGCTTTTTTTGCTACTAAGCTTTTCGTAAGCATCTGCCAGTTCAGCCGCCTTGTCTGCCTGCTCTTTCATTGCATCCGCATAGTCTGACTTCATGGAGTCAAGAACGGCTTCTGCTTTCTTCGCTGCGATCAGGTCATAGACAGATTTTTTCAAGTCACTGTAATTCTGAATCAGTCCATCACTCAGACTGATCTCTATACCTAACGCACTGGACAGCTCACCTGTGATATACGCCGCCCTTGCCTCCTGTCCTGCCTGCACCTTTCCATTCGCATCAACAATCTTTTGCAGTTCTCCCCACAATGCTTCTGCATTGTCGATCTCAGATGTGGCTGCCTGAATATTTTTCTGCCTTGCCGCTGCCTTTTCGTTAATACTGTCAATTTCATCCTGTGCCGCCTGGATATTTTCCTTTTGTGCCTCCGTCAGCCGATCTGTTGATGCCGCTTCATCATCCGTCAGCAGGATTGCTGTTCCGATACAGGCTGCCAGTGCCGCCCCTGCGGTAACAAGCAGACCGATTGGATTTGATGCCATAGCAGCGTTCAGGGCTGTCTGTGCTTTCGTCCACAGTCCGGTCAGGGCAGTCGTGACTCCGATCTGACCGCTATAGACTCCCATCAGCGTTTCCCGGAGTGTCAGACCGCCGTTAGATGCTACAAGCTGTAAAGCATTGGCTTTTTCCATCGCAGTCAGCCTTGCCAGGGCTGCCGCATTCAGGTTCGTCTGATTCTTGCTGACCTTTGTGGCTGTGCTATACAACTTCAATGCTGTTGTAGCTCCAGCCACCAATGGAGCTACGACACCCAGATTCCCACTCAACAGGTCGATGGCTTTTGTGACCGGTGGGAGTGCCACTTTCGCAAGCGTTCCTGCCGCTTTGGTCAGATTCTTGAATACAGATACTGCTTTTTTCCCGGCTGATTTCAACCCACCTGAATTGAGCGACTCTGACAAGGCTTCTACTGCATCCTGTGCCGGTTTCTTTAATTCTGCCGGCAGAAGGCTTGCAAGTCCTCCCGCTATTGATTCTGCCACTTCTGCTGCGGCTGTCAGAAGTCTTCCTTTATTTCCTGACACGCCGGAAATGAAAGATTCGATGAAATCAACCGCTGTATCCACCATTTCCGGTGCGTGGGATGCTGCATCCACGGCAAAGTCTGCAAAGATGTTCCCGGCTTCTTTTACAGCCGATTTCAGACCGCCATTTTTAAAAGCGTTCGTCATATCACCTACAGCCTGAGTGGCTTGCACCGCCGTATCTTTCAGTGGTGTGTCAAGAGATTCATAAATTTCAATTCCTAGACCCTCAAGACTGGATTTCAAAATTGTAACCGCACCCTCAAGATTGTCCTGCATCGTCTCTGACATATTCGCAGCCGTTCCGTCAGCATTTTTTATAGCAGACGCAAGCTTATCAAAATCACCCTGCGATGCATTTACAATAGCCAGCAGTCCCGACATGGCCTCCTGCCCTCCAATAGCCGCTGCCGCTGCCGCCTGCTCATCCGCGGGCAACCCCTGAAGGGAATCCCGCATATTCTCCATGACTTGCATCAAGGTTTTCATGCTGCCATCGGCGTTTTTCATGGATATGTCATATTTGTCCAATGCCGCTGATGCTTCTTTTGGCGGCTTGGCCAGTCTGGTCAGCACACTCCTGAGGGCAGTACCTGCCTGAGTTCCCTTGATTCCTGAGTTGGCCATCAGTCCGATAGCCTGAGACAGATCTTCAATGTTATACCCCAACGCCCCCGCAACCGGTGCAGCATATTTAAATGTCTCACCCATCATAGAGACATTGGTGTTCGCATTACTGGATGCTGCCGCAAGGACATTTGCGAAATGGGTGGAGTCCGATGCAGCCAGTCCCATCGCTGTCAGTGCATCTGTAACGATATCAGAAGTCGTTGCAAGATCTTCACCGGATGCTGCCGCAAGATCCATGATTCCCTCAATACCGGACAGCATATCCTGTGTCTTCCATCCTGCCATAGCCATGTATTCCATAGCCTGGGCAGATTCAGAAGCACTGAACTTCGTCTTTGCACCCATTTCTTTTGCCTTATCGGTCAGTTTCTGCAGTTCGTCTCCTGTAGCTCCTGAAATGGCTGATACTTTCGACATCTCGGACTCGAAACTGACACCAACCTTTACAGCTGCCGCTGCAGCACCTCCAAGGGCAGTGGACACTGCACTCACTGCTGTTGCTACGGTTTTCAGGCCAGTTTTCGCAAGCTTTCCCATTTTGCTTAAATCTTTTTCAATACCGGATGTGTCCAGTCCGGTATCAATAATCACTTTTCCATCTGCCAATCATCTCACCATCCTTTTAGCAGCTCACTTACATCTTCGCCCCGTTCCAGTGCCTCCTCCAAAGCTTTCAATTTCGCCTTATCCGGTGCTTTTTCTGTATCCAGTCCGTAATATTCCTGCATCGCCTGATAGAATCTCTTTTGATCCTTTGATAAACCTTTTGCCGAGAGATCCAGTGTCCGGTACTCCATGATCTTCTGGAATCTTGTATCTCCTCCGAGATTTTCCAGTAAAATCATAAATTTCCACCAGTGCATCTCCTCTGTCTGCAGGTCGATTCCATACTGTTGGATAAATCCCGCATAGATCAGATCGGCATCTACCTCAAAATCAAACGCCTGCTTGCTGTTGATCCCGGCGATTTTCCGTGGAAAATGTTTCCGTTCCGGCTCTCTCCCACAGGAGAAAAACCACAGCATCTTGTCAAAATGTTCTTCTGTATACCAGGTGTACTGACCGTAAAAAAGCCTGAGCATTCTCGCCATCTCGTCCTCAGTCAGCTCTCTGCCTGCATTCTGGAGGATTTTTTGACAACACAAAACGGTGCGAAAATCCCAATGAATCGGACATTCCACACCGCTAATGGTCAGACTTACCGGAAAAGGCTCTGTAAGGGAACTCATTCAGTCCCTTTCATTCCCAGTCGCTCTTTTACTGCTCTATACCTCTCACACTGTCGGATCTGTTCGTTAAGCAGTGCTTCATAAGCTTCCAGACATAAGAGGTGATCGTGACCCGTTCCGCATACTTTTTCCCCTGTGCCTTCCCCAAAAGTCACATCAAAAAGGTGCTTGACTGTATCACACTGCTGTCTGATTGCATCCGGTTCTGTTCCTGTATCTCCAAGCTTTGAGATTTCTTCCAGTTCTTTCAGATATGCCTTTTTACCTTCCTCAAAATCCGGGTCGAAAAATGAAAAATTTAATGTAACCCCGTTAATCTGCATTGTCTTTCTCCTCCATCTGTTCAAATAAGTCTTTTTCTGCTTCGTCCGCTACAGCCTCACCGACCGAAGCATTATCAGTGAGGGAGATTATTCCCCCTCTGTAAATGCCTTGGTTGCTGTGTTGAACGTACCCTTTACCCAGTCAGTCTTGCCAAGCAGGTTGCCGGATCCCTGAATTTCACCATCGTTATCCTTAAATTCAGAAATCTCAACTGCAACTTTTCTGCGTTTTGCTTCATAAGTTCCGGCTGATCCGCTCACAGGTTTGTCCAGATATACTTTTACATAAAACGTATCTGCTTCCACCCCGGTCTTTTCGTTCTCCCCGATCTCTGAAATATAAGCGATTGCCGGTTCGCTCTGGATCAGATCAAACTCAAGCGGTGCTGTCCATTCATAACCGCCAATGCTCTGTGTCGCACTTTTCTGATTGACGTATCTCTTTGACGTAGTCTGTGCGGACGGTGAATCATCCAGCTGAGTCACGCCAATTCCGAGGAGCTCATATTTCGGGGAATCAGATCCCCCTGTAACGTCAATGTAATCTGCACGCTGGTAACGCTGCGTTACACCGGTATCTTTTGCTGCTTCAAAAATCTGTAAATTCATTCTTTTCATTGCCTTACCTCCGTTTGTAATATAAAAAGCGGCACTGAATGCGGTACTGGCATTTTGTGCCTTCGTTATCGTATAAATAGCCGCCTGTCGTAGCCTGAATAGACTTACTCGTGAGATTTCCCGACAGTGCCGGAAGTCTTCCCTGCTCCGTACATTCATCCAGCCAGTCAGAGAATTTTTCGTAAAATTCCGCTGTGTCCTTGTTGCTCTCTTCTCCGTACCATTCCCGGGAACAAAGAGAAAATACCATCTGTCGGATTGTATCTCCGTTCGTATACCGTTTGACAATCGGGTCTGCCGGAGTAAGTTCCAGGCTATACGCTGTTGCATCCTCTCCCAGCAGATCCACGTTCACGATCGGGAACATCTGTTCAAACTCTTCCAGGAACGGACAGCCTGCTATAAATTCAGCGACTTTGGTTGCTACACTCATCCTGCTTTTCCTCCGCAAAAACTGGCTACCGCCTTTACAATCTCAGGTCCTCTGTCTGCCCACATCCGCTCTGCCCAGTGTGAACCCCGAAGACCATCTCCTTTGTGTTCATAATACTGCCGCCTTGCATAAGGTGCATTGTACGTGATCGTAGAGATTGCTTCTGTGGCATCCGTCTTCAATCGTCCAGTCAGCCGTGGGACATAGGGGTCAGACAGTCTTCTGACTTCGCTTGTAAAAAACCTCTGCCCTTTTCCGTTCTTGTTCAGGCTTCTCCTGAGCAGGATCTGATCTTTCGGGTCTAACTGCATTCTGATTACCATCACACACCTCCACTGATCCTGATATGTGGGGATGATCCGATAAAGTTCTCGGAATGGCTCTTCACCATCCCGACCACTCCGTTATACTGCTTTTTCAGGTCATCAATCCCCATGACTTCTCCACCGCACCATTCTCCCTGAATAAAGAGATCCCCGTTCTGAACAGTCCAGCAGGTTCCTTTCTGCCCTGTCGCAAATTGATCTGCAGGTTTCCAGTCTGCACACTGGTCGAATGGGATGCGGAGCATATGCTCGTCCGAACTGATCAGACCCCCCTGCGATGGCGTGGTCTTCCGGCTGATGTGATACCATGCCCGGTCAATCCGATGCGGCAGATACACCATCTTTTTCTGCTCCTTATCCGGGTAACGGTTAAAGAACGTGATCACTGCATTTGTAAGCATTATTCCACCCCTAAATCCATAAGTCCTGTTCCCTGCAAATACATTTCTGCAATATGGTACAATTTCTGTCCAACAGGGATTGATGTATCATATCCAACAGAATAACCGTCCGTATTTTCAGATGTCTTTCCGCCTCTTTCGTTTTCCTGAAAAAGAGCTTCACACATTTCACATAAGGCTGCCTTTGCTTCTGCCATCCATGCACCGGATTCCATCCTGTTGAATGTGTAATGGTTCAGTCTCGCTCTTACTTTCAGTTCAAGTGACTGCCACCGGCTTTCCGGGATCATATTGCCTCCATATACATCCAAATAATACGTATACGTTACTTCCATATCATGCTCCTTTTACGGTGTGAACATAGATTCCTGATTTCTTATTATCCTTGCATTCAGCAATACCTACTGTACGGTATCCGAATTTCCATGCATCAGCATTCTGATTCTGATCAGGAGCGATAATCTTTGATACGGTATGCTTCTGATACTGGATCAGTGCCTGCTTGTCCAAAACCATAAAATTCATATCCAATGCACCTGCCGCCTTTGTAAAGCCGCCTGCTCCTTTAGCTGTAAGTCCGATCTTGCTGAAAAATCTGCTTCTCGGAACTTTTACAATTCCGGCAAATCCTTCCATTGCTTTCTTTGATGCTGTAGTGTCGAGATCATCAATCATTCCGGCAAGTGTCGGACTGATAAACAGATAGCACGTTGCAAGATTGGCTTCTGAATCTTCGATCGCTGTTCTTGCCGCACGAACAGCTGCAAGAGCTGCTTTTCCTGTTGATAAATCTTCGTTTACAGTTGTGACTTCGGAAATCTGTGCATATGATGCAAGCCTCCATGCATCAATTTCAGGAACAACCTTTGTTCTCAGGAACTCACTGGATAATCTTCCAAATGCAAGCCCTGCAGATTCAATGTTATCCATAGCATCCACGGTGAACATACGTCCTCTGTCATAAGAACACTTCTTTGTCTCATAGTCCAGTGTTACGCCACCATCCTCGTATCCGGCTGCCTTGTCGTAATTTGCAAGTCCATCCATGTCCATTTTCGGGATCAGGATCTCATTTGCATTTGCTCCCTGCTTTACCATTTCGTTTGGTCCATCCAAAACTGAGGTCAGGGATGATAATTTATACACCTCATCCAAAAGTGTTGAGTACTGCTTCCTTAATGTGATTGTATTCGGCATTTCATTTCTCCTCTTCTCTTTTTAGTTCTTCTCCGGCAATCCCATAGCTGCACGTAGTGAAACCATACTGTCTGCATCTGTTCCACTGCCGCCGCCAAGACTTCCGACCTGGTTGTTGATAGGTTCATCTGCGCCGAAAAGATATCCGTCTGATTTCTTCACATCTTCCAATGCTTTCTTGATATCTTCCGACTGATTCTTTGACCCTTTCAGAGATTCCATATCAAGCATTGCAATAACTGCCTTTTCATTTCTTCCCCCGGCAGCTTTGATTGCTGTCTTAACGGAATCCGTAAATACACGTTCTGCTTCTTTTGCTGCACATTCATCCTCTTTTGCTTTCAGATCTCCCTGAAGCTTTGTGATCTGTCCCTGCAGATCCTTCACGTCAACGCCTTCAAACTCCTCCAGTTTTGTATTCACTGTATCGAGCTGGGTTTTATAATTGTCACGCTCTCCTTCAGCCTTTCGGGTCTTTTCCTTTTCTGCGTTTACATCTTTTCCATTCTCCTCCATAATTTTGTTGATTGTCTCCTGCTCTAAACCAAGAGCTTTCAGAAATTCTGTCTTCATGTTACTTCTCCTTTCCGTATTAGGTTATTTTTAGGCGTGTAACCAGCCGCCACGAACTGACTATTTTAGGTCTGATCATCTGACCAAAAGAAAAACACCCCTCAGGGTGTCTCTTACAAAAATGTTATACAGTTATATTCCCGGTTGATATCTGTCAATCCAAGAAACCACGAATCCAGCAGCAACTTTCCTCTGTCAGAAAGCCGCTCCCATTCGATTACGGTTCTTCCGCTCCCGGTATCTGCCCTGATCCGGTCACCTGTCAGATCATTCAGCGAATTGATCAGGTTGCAGGTGAAAGCGGACACCGCTGCACACGCCCGGTCGATACCGTCTGAACCTTTCCGGCAGGCATGACCGGTTATGTGAATGCTGTTGGGTGTTATGGTTATTTGGATCACGGGATCACCTCCTCTTGAGCCATGTTATAATTCCTATCAGAATCCCATATAGAACAACCGCCATTTCAACCGCTGCTCTCCATTCAAAATACAACTTCATCCTATTTTTCTCCATAAAAATACCACCGGTCATATTGACTGGTGGTTGCTATAATCCTCTAATTCCTCCATATATACATCCTTTAGTTTTACATTCAACAGCTATAGAATTACCTCTCTTTTCATAAATAATTTCATTTCCACAACGAGGGCAAATTACTTTTTTTTCGGGGTTGTTCAATTTTTCTTCTAAAACCTCATACTCTTGTTCACTCATCGTAACCATAAATAAGTCTCCTTGCTTTTTTGTTGTATCTAATACTAACATTGGCTTCTCTTGCTCTATCATATGCATCAAGCATCAACAATCTTCTTTCTTCACCACTAAGATTCGGAGCGTTTATTGCAGCACAATAACTCGCCCTAAACTCATCCCGCCAATCCCCAATTCGGAATTGCGATGGATGGTTTTTGTAATGTCCATAATATTCATGTGCAAGCACAGCTTTCTGCGACAAGATATCTCTTACTATATTAGAAGATTTATCCGGAAGTATATCACCACGAACATTTATTTTCATGTTTTTATCTAGAAAACCAGTTTGATTTCCTTGATTAAATCTTAAGATATTTTCAGGAATATCTAGTTCCTTAGCATCTCTCTTAATGCTTTCTATTTCTTTCTTGGTTAATATATAAAACGGGCTAGTTCTTAACCCATTTGACATAGGTCTTTCGAATACATTTCTTGGTTTTATTATATCATTTTCGGAATCTTTTGCAACATTTTTTCTCTGAGTCGATGCTACTCTTCCCCGTCCATCAATATAGATTCTCTCTCGTTCTTCCTTGAGTCCCATCTTCCGGGAGAATACCGCATATTCATTAAGTTGTCCTTGGTACTTTGCTTTTTGGAGCATTACTTCCTGCGGATCAGCACCGCCTTTCTGCAATAGCTGCACCTTTTCACGCTGTGCCCGCATGGCTGTTTCCATCTGCCGCTGTCTTTGCTTTGCTTCATACAGTGTATATTCTTTACCACGGAACTCGGTTGGCTCGCTTTCTTTCCGATTCTGTTCGTCTAGCCAGTCATCCGTATAAGTTCGTACCGATACACCGGGAACAAAAGGGAAATAAGTATGGTAGCAGTTTGCTCCACATAGTCCGGTTACTGTACCGAGTCCACAGACATCATACAATTGCTGCTGACTCCACACTCTGCCCTGCCATATCGTATGCGTTGGCCTTGCTCCTGCGTGCCATTCCACCTCAAAAAACTCCGTACCGAGCTTTTCGGCGTTATACTCCGCAATCTTCCCGGAAAGCTGTGTAAGCCCGGTCATAACCGCCCGCCTTGCCGCAACCTCGATCCGGTTTGCATACCCGGATGAATATTCGATCTGCCGGAGTCCACTATTTGTAAGCTGAGTGACTACCCGCCGGAGAACTGTATTATAATCAAACGCTCCTGTCACAATGTCCATGCAGGCATTATCAAGATACCCACTGTATACCTGCGACAATGGAGTTAATACCTTTCTGCCGCCATAATCCAAATAAAAGCCCAGAGATCTTGTTATATTTTCCAAGTCCTCAAGGCTTTGCTTTTTGATAGCTGACGTCACCTGTATCAGATGTTCATTTTCTTCAAAAGGTATGTATTCCGCATTGATCTGTTCATAGACGTCCTTGTTCCTGACATATTCCCAGTTAATTACTTTGTCATACAGCTCAAACATTTCCGGGTAAGAAGTGTTCAGAGTGTCTTTCAATGCATTCTCAATGTCCTCCGAGGAATACCCAAGTATTTTTAACCGGTTAATCTGCCAGTCTGCTGTGCTGGTGATTTCGCCCGTCTTCTTAATTCTCCGAACAATATCCTGCATGATCCTAACTTCAAAATCTGCGTATCTTGCCGCAATCTTGCTGGCGATCTTTTCCTTGTATTCATTTCTCATATCACTCCATCACCTGATTTTGCTCGGGAAGCTTTGCTTTTGCAGTTTCCTCGTCCTCGTTATACCATTTCATTCTGTATTCAATCAGACTCATGGCTCCCATGCTCACATCCTGACGATCCTGCTGACGTTCCGACTCTTCGTCTGTCAGGATGGAATCCTTGAATTTGCAGTTGAACTCTAGTCCTGTGGTGTAAACTCCATTATAAAAAGCCAGTGCCGTCACAAAATCTTTTAAACAGCCTTCAAGATTTCCCTGAATTGCTTTCACCCGGTTATATTTACGTGTTTTTGACGCAATAACCTCAGAAGCTGTCTTTTCCACGTCCTGCACGTCCGACAAATCTCCATATGCAAGGCCAACCGTGAACTCAATCTCTCTCTTATATTCCTCCAGTCCCCTTCTGAATGCTTCATCCCTCATTGCAGGAGAATACTCTTTGTATAATTCTCTGTCTTTTCCATTCTCCAGATTGAGGCCTTTGTATAATCGCTTTTTCAATTTTGGCAGATAGCTTTTGCCGTTCTGACTTCGCAACGCCCTTTGGTCAACATGAATCGCTCTTTCACCGGAGTCATACTCCCAGTCAAGTCTTGCTCCCTGAATATCAGCTTTCCTGATCAGAGCTTTTGCTGATTCGTAAACTGATACACCGCACGCTGATCCGTCAATATGATTTTCAATCGGATTTTGATAATATCCAAAATCCATCTGTTTCATGCCTCTATATATAACCGGACCAGACTGGAGCATTCCCCACTCTTTCACCTCTTGCAGGCTGCACATTCTTCCGATATCATTCAGGCTTTCTGAATGGTAGCATTTATTTTCGATCGTCAGGTGTCCATCTGTAAAATAATGCCTCTCAACCCTTGTGTAATAGTCGTTCTCTCCGATCGTCTTAACCGAAAGAAATGCAATGTCATTTGGTTTACCATCATCATCAAAACAAATCGGGATCATTTTATCAGCAGTGATATACTCTGCTTTTCCTTTTCCTATCGGTCGGAGTACCAATGCCCCTAATGCCAACCCTGACTGAAGCTTTTTATTTAAATCTTTCAGACTTCTTGACAGAACTTCATTGACTTTATCGTTGTTCAGTATTTGTGCATCCAGCTCCACCAGTACTGCGTCTGCGAACTCCCGGCAGATTCCCTCTTCAAGCTTTAAAGATTCTACCGAATCATCACACCACTCTGCCGATCCGTTCAGCATACTTTTCCATTCATTGATGGCATCAATCATATATTGTGACAGTGCCACATCTCTGCCTATCACATTTTTTAAAGTTGTATAACTAAACATATCCATTACCCTCCGCCACAATCTTTTAAGTCCGTCAAACATCCTCTGCCTCCTGTATCAGTTCCCGCATATCCCGTTCAATCGTATATTCAAATGCATCCAGGCTGTCAATATCTGTACTTCCATCATCCAGGCGTTCATCCTTTCCTTTTGCTTCTTTGTCCCATACGGCATCAGAAAATGCTGTTTCGAGCGATTTACAATTTTTCGTCAGCCAAAACCGCCTCGCCCCCATGAGCTTAACAGTGCATCTGATCCGGTCAATGATCGTAACTTTTTTCGCTTTTCTCACAATGATCCAGGGGAATCTTTTCTCCACTGCATTTCGGATAGAATTTCCGAGAACTGTCTCAGCATTGTCATAATACACTGATTCGACATTACAATACTCCACATAATCTCCATGCCTCACAGCCATCCCGTACGTATCAAGAACCTCCTGAATGAAATTGCAGAATAATTCATCAAGCATATTACTGTCGATATCTTCATTTTCATCTTTTGCCATGATCCGCTTGGACATCAATCCGATCACGTCTTTGTAATCATCTGTATATCCTCTTGCCACAAAAGAATGACCGGACTGATTTCCTCCGAAGTCAAGTCCGATCTCTATTGATACAATATCACTTTTTCTGAACTGCTTCTGCTCCATTCCACCCATCAGTTCCTCAACAACTTCACAACGAAAAGATTCGGGATCATCCGCAAAACGTTTATAGATAGCTCCTTCTGCCCGTTTCCACAATCCAAGAATTAGGCGGTCGTAATAAATGGTTCCCTCATACTCCTTGCAGAGCTGCTCCACAAACTCTGCCGGAAGATACGGATTGTCAAAAATTGTATAGTGCTGTTCGTATATATCCAATTCAGGATTATCAAGAAACTCTTTCAGCCAGTGTGTTGGATGTTCCGGGTTGCATGATCCATCAAAACATGAATAAGATTTGTCAAGCCTGGATTTCAGCATCTGGAATACTTCTTTGTTCCATTTCGCAATCTCATCACCATAACAATACTTGATGGATGCACCCTGAATCTTTGCTACCTGGCTGACCTTCTCAGCTCCGAGGCAATACACCTCTTCACCACATATCATTGCCACATTCCGGTTGTTGATGGTCCCGATCAACTCACTGGTATACAGTTCTCTCATAGGTTGCAGCACATTTCGTTCGATGGATTCTTTCGATACACCGAGGATAACGTTCAGCCCCGGCTTTCCTGCGACAGCCCTGATCCGGAATGGGATCATAAATGCTGTATCAACATATGACTTCCCGGAACGTACCGCTCCGGACTTAATGTTCCATCTATGAGTCGCATTGACAATGTACTCATTCTGTTTCTTGCTCAGTTGCATTGTTCCGCAGCTCCTCCAGTATGCTATCAAGTCTGTCTATTGCATCATGATTCTCATTCTCACCTGTGATTGCTTCTTTTCTGGCTTTGTTCAGTTCGATCCTTGCCTGCTGCTCCTCTTCATCCAGTTCCGTCTTTTCCGTCCAACCCTTGAAGTTGTTTCTCAGGCTGAACTGAGCCCCGCTCGTCCCGTCCCGGTCAAAGAGCCGTTCCTCTGCATACGCTTCCACCCTCGATTTCGCGCGTGTAATCGTGTCAACGAACTCTTTTTTTGCCTGATAATTCAGAAGTGCCTGTCTGCTTGTAAAGCCTAAGGCTAATGCCAGTCCCGTCACTGTCGGAGGACGTTGCTGGATTACTACCGGACTTCCATATTTATTAAATATCGGCTTTCCTTCGTCATCTTTCAGAATTTCTCCTTCACATTCTTTAAAATACTCTTCAATCTTTTCTTCAATTTCTTCCTTGCTTTTATATCTTGGCGGTCTTCCGACTGCCTTTTTTGTAGCCATTTGACCACCTCCATGCTATTAAATACCTCTACGTCCTCCACGGCGACCTTTCGTAGCTCTCCTCTGATCTCCACGGTTGCCGCCCATCGATGCGTCTGCCTGGTTAAGAAAATCGTTCGTCGCTTTCCTGTCTGCCTCATATGCCTTCTGTTCTGCTGCTTTCGACGCTGCAGTTACCGGCTTTACAGTTGCCCCATTTGCCTGGACTCTTTTTGTAAAATCCCTTACTGTCATATTCAGCGGAGTAGGTTGTGGCGTTCCTCCCACTCCCCGTTGATAATAATTCATTCCGTTTTTCTCGGAAAAATAATACCTTGTAGTCTCTCCGTTGTGCGTTACATCAACACCACTTCCGCCTCCGCCGCCTCCAGATTTACTCCCTCTACCACCCATCACACGATGCCTCCTTAAATTTTTCCTGAAATGCCTTTATTCGTACAATGTTCCCCGTACACTCTTCCGGAATCTGCCCGTAAAATATAATCTTAGTCGGATGCAACTTCTTAACCATTTCTTTGTATCCGGCAAGAAATAGTTCCCGGCTCTTTTTATTTTGCATGCACCCCACACTGGATACTGCCACCGTGCCTCCTGTGGGTTCTCCATCAAAGCACCAGGAATATGAATCCTCTGTACTCCATGCGATCGTTGGGATCACTTTTACCCCGTACATCTGCATATAAGCACCAATCCAATGCTTTCGGTAATGATTAAAGATCTGAACAGCTTTCGGAAAATCTGTATAAAGACTAAAATCCGGAGTAAATACGTACTGAAACTGCTGAAGCATCGGTATATATCTATCCGGATCATTCCATAATCTTATAAATTGATAGTCGTCAATAAAGAAATGAATGCTTTTCTTTTCTCTATCCTTACTTGTTGCTGCAAAATTGAATGGAATAAACTCTGTATCTCCATCAAAATCTACTGGCTCAAGTGTAGGCATCCCATACTCGCCCACACCATCAAATACCATACGTTCTAAATTTTCATATCTTTTCGGATCTCGCAATCATTTCACCACCTCATATCTCCCTGCATACAAAAAGACACCCTTTTCAGAGTGCCTTTGTACGGGGGGGGGGGATTCGTCGAAAGTATCCCAAGAAGCTTTTCACTTCTTGCATTATAACTATAACATATTCAAAATATAAATTTTATAAATCTTTTACGATCTGCGATATCCTTGCCTGTGTATATCCCGTCATCCTCGCCACCTCTTCTTGCGTCATATCATCGAGATATATGGATTCCAGTATTGTTCTTTCCAGTCCTTCCGGCAGTCCGGCTATGTAAGATTCTACCGTATCAATCTCTGCCTGTACGGCTGTCTTCTGCCGTTCTTTCTCGCTGATCCGCAGCTTGATCCGTGTCGTTTCTGCCGGTTCCGACACTTCCACACTAATATGCTCCCGGATATACGGAAAGTCATCCCCAGATTTTTCCACCTTCCCCGATACGGTCGGAACGCTCTCAAGACGGTCATACAGCCGTTCCAGTGACTGCTCAAGAGTCAGTAGTTCTTTCTTTCGCTTTTTGTATCGCCTTAGCAAGTCTTTCATCCTTGTCCACTTCCTTCCGTATCCTGTTTATGATATAATCGCCGTCAATGTCCATATATGCTCCGGCATCCCTCCGAAAGAATCTTTCAATGTTCATCTTTTCCCACTGTGCCTGACTGTCTTCAGGATGTCTCTTCAGCTTTTTCAGGACTGCCCGGTAGTCTTTCCCAGCTTTTTCCACGATTACATGGGCAAGCATGACATAGCCATCAATGTTCTGCTCCACCGGCATCCACCCCCTTCCTCGTATCTACTCCCCACTTTTTCAGTGCATCCTCCACTGTATAATTCGGGTATGCCGGACGGTGGAAGTCCGCACTGGCTTTCCGATCCGGTGGATGCTCTACCATCCTGGCATAGTGTTCTTTCTGATTCTGCCAGATCTCTGCTGGACTCCAACGTCTGTCTGTGCTTCGCTTCATAATGCCTCCAAGTCTTTTGCATACTTTTCTTTATTTTTCATCTCTTCCACCTCGTTTTACAATTTCGATGGCGCACGCCATTCCTCTTGCATACCCTTTTGTTTCTAAATCTTCTCTTGCTATTGCTGTTAATTTCATAATTCGTTCCTTTCTCCTTAAAAAAGTGTAAAAAAATACCAACCACTGAATATTGATGGTTGGTAGAAATATTAAATTTTCTTCTTTCTTTTTACTTTATCCCATATTAATTTAATGATTTTTAAAAATTCATTCCATCCTTTTAGGAGTAAAGGAGAAGTAATAGGAACAATGATGTAGAGTGCAAAGAATGTACCAATCATTTGTATGAGATATTTCCCTATATATTTACAGTATTCACTTATAGATGTATTGCTTGAAACTATTTTCGAATATATGTATACTCCGATTTCACAAAATTCAAAAAACATTGGAGCAATTATCATGCTTATCAATTCTGTCATATTTCGTTTTTGCATTCCATTTTCATTGCACTTTTGTTCTTTATTCCCTTCTGTTAGAATAGATTTAATGGTAATAAATAAAGTTGTAAGAATAAAATTAGGTACATATACCATGAATGCAATTCCGAATGATAATATAAGTAGTCGGATTATATCTATTTCAAAATACAATTCTTGATTCCAAACAAATATTAAAACATTCCCAGGGATTATGAATCCCAGAATTATAACTGCAACATAATTAACTTTCTCTGCTAAGAACTTAAATAATTCATCCATATGTATAATCTCCTTTATTTATACGGAAATTATACCATCCAAACCATCAATATTCAATTGTCAAGGTGCTGGTAGCTGCTATTTTTAGCTGCTACTTAATCCATGCCGTCATAAAGATTTTCTGACAGTTCAACTTGCCTATCATCCAGATCACGTAATGCTTTAATAATCTTTAACTTTGTTTCTCTGCAAGGGAAATATCCGTATTTTACATATCTCAGCATTCTCTCAAACGTACTCATTGGATACGGAATATTTCCATCTGTCACTAACCTCTTCATATGCAAGTGCTGAAAGAAATTTTCTGTATACATTACACGGTATTCGATATGTGTTTTGATGTCTTCATTGAATGGATCCGGCTCTTCTTCACGCTCCGCGCCTGTTTCATCCTCTATGATTGCTTTGTAGTACGCAAATTTCGTAATGCTAAAATCAAACTGGCTTAATATTTCTTCTGGTTTTCCAAAAATCTTTGAACACAATTCAATCCTTACGCCTGTTCTTATATGCTTATACGCCTTTACATTGTCGTTCTCGTAATAGAACGTATACTCTTCACTCCGTTTATCATCGCCCTCATATCCGGGAATCATTGAGTCAAAATACTGAACTGCATCTTCGTAATCAGATTCGCTCTCGAAAAACATATCAATGTCTTTTACATTCTCTTTATTGAAAATGTTTTTGAAACAGCCACCACAAATGAATCCGTTATGTCCTATCATAAATTCATCTAACCAGTTCAATATCCAAAAATTTCCTCTATCTTCTCGTGTAAACATTGCTTTTCTCCTTTCAATTACTGATATTTCGCTTATTATTCTTTGTACTTCTGCAAAATCTCTGTAATTGCTTTCATGTGATCTGCTGCTTCCATCAAATCTTCATCACCAATCGAATCAAGACCGTATTTCCTATTAAAATCCTCAAACGCATATCTTCCATCTCTAAATTGTTCAAACATGATAGCTAATTCATTTTCTTTTTCCGAATTTTCATCACACTCATAAAAAATTTCATTTTTGTCATGTTCTCCAAACTTATCAGTAAAGAATTTTGTCCGCTTTGGAGTGATTCTTGTGATTTTTGCCGGAGTAATTAACTGATGCCGGAATGATGAACGCCATCCACAGCTCACTTCTCTTCCAACTCCAACCCAATCTCCGACTTTCAATGTGTCTTTGTCTATCTCTTTTAATTCAATGTTCATTATTCATCTCTCCAATCAAATACTTTTCCGCATACCGGGCAATAATAGCTGTTAAGATACCCCAGTTGTCCCGGCAATGTTGGGTATTCGCTTTTCTGGTACTTTGGTTTTCTTGCTTTCCTTGCTGCCACGCTTTATCCCTCCGTTGCTGCCTTTATCAATCTTTGCTGTATTGTTTCAAAATCCCACCATATCGAAAGGCTTATCTCTCAGTGTATTCTTCCCTTTCATGTGATTTCTCCTTTTCTTCAACCACTCCATCGTGCATTGGAGGCAATGGCTTGGAGGTGTAAAATCCGGACCCGCTCCATCCCGTACACAGGGCATGATCTCTTCCGGTTCACCCGCTGTGTCATATGGACACATCAGAACCCACGCCAGTTCCTCATCTGTCATTGACCGGATGCGATCACCATTCGTACGCTTCTTCTCATCTACCTTGTACCGGAGTAGTCCTCCGACCAATACGCCTGTACCGACTGCCACGATTGCTGATAGAATCATGATTATTATATTTGCTATCATTTTTCTACTCCACCGCCTTTCACGATCTCGATCGCTTCTTCATAACTATACGCTTTTGCATACATCTCTCTGGACGCAGTTTCCATTCCTGCTTCTTCCAACCTTCTTCCTTTTTCTCTACAATCTTCTGCACGACCATCCAAACACATTAAGATATTGTCCACATCATACGCTGTAGGCTGGTCATTCAGCATGTCCCTTACATCTGGAACGCAACTGCAATACTCCGCTCCCAAACAATTGGCAATATCCGAATCTACAATCCAATCTGCATCAATTAGTCTCATTATCTTCCACTCCTTAACATACAAAAAAGTAATTCTGTCATAGACCTGTTCCTTGGTCCAATTCTGCAAGGTTTTACCACTTTCAGCTCCCAACTTTTCGCATTTACATCTATTGCCGTTGGATTCTGAAATTCATCCTCCAACTCTTTCATGCATGGAACTGCTACCATAATTCCCCAATATTTAGAGGATTCCGGGTTGCATTGGTGTAAGTGTTCATCAAACTTACCGTTTTGTAAATCTGGTAGCAAGTCTTTGTAGCACTTCATCGTAGTTACTATATAGTTCTTTTCTCCATAGAAATTCAGTCCATTCCCGCTATAAACATCTTCCTTGCAGCTTTTAATTTCGTAACAAGTAAATATTCCTTTTTCCACCCCGGATATAGACATTTGATCTCCGGGTGAAAACTGCATATAATCCACGCGTTTCGCCTTGGATGTCCACGGGTCAATACTCACTTCTTTTGCATAATGTTTTCCAAAAACGTTTAGTTTGGTGCGTTCAAGGGTATGCGACAGGAAAAGTGTAATTTCTTTTCTATTCATCTTCATTCTCCTCCACATAATCCGGGCATTCTTCCATGTATTCATATTGGTCTAAATCACCACACAGAATATTGCATTCTTCGTGCTTCTCGCATTCCATACAGCATTTCCGGATGCCTATGTCTACGATACATATCCGTTTACATCCCATTTACTCTTCCTCATAATTCATTACAATTGTAATTACTTTTACAAGCACTTTCTGAATCTGGTCATAAATGTGGTGGTCATCACTGCCGAAGTGAGAATACATACTTGCATCTTCTCTTCCTCTGTTATAGCAATCTTCCATAAACTCAAAGCAATAGACATCATCTTCATTAATGAGTTCTCCGTATTCCCTCCACTGACAAAGAATACGTCCTTCAACCATTTCATTTACGACATCATCAGTATCTTTGCAATTATTCAGATACCGTACACAACAATCAATATATCCAAGCTTATCGCAGTATCTATATTCTTTTGCTGTTTCATCGGTGTATCCTTCGAAAGATTCTTTTATCTGCTCTTCAAAATCTTCCGGCAGATTAAAAATATCCACTTCAATTCCTCTTGGTAGTTTAACTACATACTTTCTCATAATTCGTTACTTTCTCACCTATTTCATAAACAATATCCACCGTGTCTTACCTCTCTGATCTCCAAGAAGCGGTTTCTTTCCGAATTCTTTCAATACATCATTTAATTTTATTTGATCTTCATTCCATTTAAATACCAGAATTCCGTCCGGCTCTAACACTCTCATACATTCATCGAATCCAGCCTTCAAGTATGTTTTCCAATCATTCGGAAGAATCCCATACTTCTTGGCCAACCATGAACCAGTTCCGGCACTCTTGAGATGTGGTGGATCAAAAACAACAACTTTGAATGTATTATCTTCATATGGCATATCCCGGAAGTCCATCTTTACATCTGGTTTAACTAGAAGTTCTCGCCCATCACACAATGTTGTCTCAAGTTCTCTATTGTCTGCGAATAGGACATCTTGATTCGTTCTGTCAAACCAGAACATCCGACTTCCACAGCAAGCATCCAGTATTTTCTTCAATTTTTCACCTCTTCTCTTTAAAAATGCGTAAAAAAATACCAACCACCGAATATTGATGGTTGGTAAAATTATTTTTTTACATCCAATTCGCTTTCCAGCCGTGTAATCCTGCCATTTTTCCAAATTCTTCTTTTCTTTCATTTGGAATCGTAACAGCATATCTTCCTACATACACATAACATTCATTTTCATAATAGTTAATAGTAACATTCCTTACTTCATACTCCCCCGGATCTTTCCAGATGGGATCTTCTATCATATCTCCTACTCGTGGAATAACTGTTGAATCGTATCCTTTTTCCCAACTACTAGGAAAATTTTCTCCGTCAATGCAAACTGTTTGGCTAATAATTACTTTCATATGGCATTTCCTCCCGTACATTTATACAGAAATTATACCACTCCAACCATCAATATTCAATTGTCAAGGTACTGTTATCTACATTTCTATGAAATCTGATAATTCTATCTGCCCTGCTATATTTTCATCTTCCATCCACCACAAAAATACTTCGTTCCCATTATTCCACTGGCAAGTTAATCCTCTGCGTTTTCGTTCCTCTATCATCCTGTCAAAAGCATGAATATATAGCTTTTTGTATTTTGGGTAATCAGCAAATTCCCTGTATCTTTTCTTCCCTGCCGCAGGACAACCTATGCAGCCAACTCGATTATATCCACATTGATATAATTCACAAACGTCCAAATGTTCCGAATGAATAAACTTCCATATGTCGGAATCTTTCCAGTCAATGATCGGATTTACAACCATCTTGTTTTTTTGCATACACAACTCAGAAATTCTACGTTTTGAATCATTATCATTCATAAGCATTACTGTTGTGAATTTTTCACTATCAGCTCTGGTTTTACCAATTTTCTCAAACTCTTCTCTGCTCTTTCTTTTTATGCTTTCATCCCACCTGACGCCAGTTGCGATAAATCTATTCTGACACCCCGCTTCTTTCAGCACAGAACAACAATATCTCGCTCGCCTCGTCGGTGGCATGAGCTTTATTGGAATTAGCTTCCACATACTTGTCCGTTCGCCTTTATATGTAGGCATTTCAATCTCACACTTAATGCCGTCCATCTCCAATTCACGGAATGTATCTTTTATATGCCGTACTGTTTGTGGGGCATCTGCTGTCGTGTGAGAATTATGAACTTCAAACGGTATATCTGCCCTTTTAAACAGTTCAAGCATAACGTCTGAATCTTTACCACCAGAGTATGTGCACACCAACGGCTTTCCGTAATGGTGTAAACTCATTTCAGACGCAGCCTGCAACCTTTGAATCGCTTTTTGTTCTAAATCCATGTTGCCTCCTAAAACTTAGTTACTGTTCAGTAACTGGCTCTCCAGCTCATCCATGTCATATCTCCGCCGTTCAAAGTTATTATTGTTCCTTACCGCCTTTTGTGAGGATCGGCTTTCCTCGTACTGCCCTTCAAGCACTTTTGGGAAGTTGTTTGGCTTCACGAACCAGTCAAAGGTGATCTGCCATCTTCCGTCCGTCTTGCCTTGTAAAAACTCGCTGTGCTTTACGTTCTCGATCGCTCGAAGCACTTCTGCTTCTCCGTATTCCCTGATCCGGGCAGTCAGGTTTTGCAATCTCTGTGATCCCCTGTTTAGTTTGCATACAGGCTTGATCCCGTATCGTTCAAGCTCATTCCAGACTTCCATGATCTGCCGGATATCGCCGGGGCGATGGATAGATACGTTAGTATCTTTATATTCTTTCTTTCTTTCCTTCTTCCTTTCTTCTATTGTTGTCGCTTGACTGTCGCTTGCTTGTCGGTTGCCTGTCACCTGCTTGTCAGCTTGCGTGTCACCTTGCTGATATGCACAGTAGTTATTTACCGTAAATACGCTATATTTACTATGTCGGTTGATTGTCACCTCGCCCGTCTTTTCAAGGTGATTTATCGCTGTCCGAACCTCTCTGACTGAAAGGTTTGTTTCGTCAGATAACTTAGACAATGAAGACACAAAAGACCCTCTTTTTATCTCTTCTCCTCTGAAATTTCCGTCTTTCCAGTTAGCCTTCAGGAGCATATGAACGAATAATCTACAGGTGTTGATATCGCCATACCAATCCCAGTCAAGCAACGATCTGTTGATTTTTATGTAATCACCTTTCATACATCTTCATCCATTCTTTCAGCGGCATTGTAACCAGCCACTCTCTTCTATTCTTCCGGTGCATCACAACAGGTATTTCGGCCTCTCTCGCATCGTTCCTAGACTGTTCTACAGCCGCATAGAGGTTCAATTTCTCAACCCTCTTGCACTCGATATGGACACCAGGAAGGCCCACCACATCAGCATCGCCATTGGATCCACAGAACTGCTGTCCTCTGCGGCAGCCATAGCCGTATTCCTTAAGCAGATTCGCAAGTTCTCTCTCCCCTTCTTTCCCCTTCCTGTTCGAGTTCATTTGTATCCACCTCCACATTACAATTCCTAGCCATTTTCCTGGCTGCTTTCAACGCCCAGCCTATGCTTTTTAATCTGCTCTCTTCCTGCTGGATATACTGCACAAGCATGATCCTTTCTTCAGGGAGATTCATGTCCGGGATAAAATATCCCTCGCCATCCTGAAGATTAAGAATCGCTATCTTCCGTCTTGCGTAATGGATCATATCTCTTATTGCCCTGTCTTTGATCCCGGTCTGATCCATCAATTCTCTTCTTGTTACGGCATTATCATGTCCTGTCGGAATATAATCCAAAATATCAAATTTAATCAATCCGCAAAATTTACCCATCTGTAAATCCTTCTCCTTTCCCTCCCTGGATAAACCAGGGAGATCATCAATCATGGCTTACAAAGGGTACTGTGACATACTGCCGTAAACCATAGGAGTTTTATATCAAGCCAAACGGCTTAATACCTACAACCACGATTTCCCGAATATGGAACGGAACTCTTCCCTGCTGCCGATGTTCTCCTCAAAATATCTCTGAGCCATCTGTTTTAATTCCAAGTCCAACCCGTGGTTCGGGTTCTCGTGTACGCTCCCCCTACCAAATTCATGGAGATACGGGGCAAGGGGAATTACAAACCCGTATCTCTCTGAAAGTTTTCTTCGTGATCCGTAGAAAATATGGTGAATATGTGGATAAGGTACTCCGGTGAAATAGCAATGGTTCATATCTTCCGTAAATACACTTTTCAGTTTTTTAGCCAATATCCACACCATATCTTTCTTTTAGAATTCTTTTTTCATCTGGCGATGCAATCTCTGCATCCGGGATTCCCGCCTCTTTGCAGCTCGTCACAAGTCCATCAATCAGTCTTGCCATTTCTGCCGTGTCATAGGTGTGAGAACCTCTCAGGAGCTTATATGTACGGTACATTACACCATCCACACCCTCCCTGACTTGTGAAGTTGGCTGCAGGTGATAGTCTGTCGCATTCAACACTTTTCTCTCTGCTTCTTCCGTGTCAGGGATCGTCATATAGATTGCCTTGCCCTCAATGATCTCCGGCTGACCGTAATGGAGCAGCATCCGGTTATGCATCTCAGGATTCGATGTCTGCATGACATTTGCAAGTTTTGTCAGGAGTACCCAGTAATATGCATTTGCATCCAGACTTCTCTTTCTCCTGTATCGCTTGATTTCAAGGCTTAACTTTTCACAGTCTTTCAATTCCTCATACGCCTGTGAAAAGTCCTGTTGTGGCTCGAATAGAATGGTCAGGCGGTGAGTTGCAAAGTCAATAATCGGTTCTTTCAGCTTTCCAGTAAAACGCATTACTCATCACCATACCTTTGCTTTAATGCATTGAGCATCTTCGCTGCTTCTCCCTCTGTAAGTTCATCCCATTTCTTACCATTGCCAGCCACCCATGCATCACCATCAATCCCGTGACTGATGCATAACTGCTGAATTGTTTTAATTTTTGCAGGTGACGCACGTTTCTGTAATGTATCGGGAATATATGGTTCGTTAGATATCTCTTCCTTTAGCCAAAGATCAAATCCGAGTCCCGTATGGATAGCCACGCATTTAACAAATGCCCTGCACATACTATTCCACACTCTCTGCTGGCTCATGGAGTTGTCCTTCACTGGGTTAGCTCCGTTCAGAACAGGTGTCTGCATATAATACACATTGTCGTCAATCACAACCTTGATCTGTGTCTCGTAGCATCTGTTGGTATTTCCATTCTTATCCTTAAATTCAACATCTGTCCGCCTGAGACTGCTGCCTGTCATCGGATCCGGCACAGGTTCCCAATATACCTTACTCGCCCCATTCTTTCTCAAGAGATCAATACAGGTTGCCCAATTCAGATAGTCAAGTCCATCTCTTTTTTTACAAAACGGTCTGACATCTATTTTTCGCAATTCATCGTAATCTGCAAGTGGCATTAATATCCTTCTCCTTCCTCCTCAATCCAGTTACCTGAAAAGAACCATTCAACCAGCTCTTTTCTAAACTCCTGCCGGTCTTCTTCTGTTCCCTTCAGGCATCTTTCTAAAGCGTAATCATACGCTTTATCTTCTGTTACAATTGTATCTTCTTCCGATCCGATTCCTCTGTATATTTTCATTCGTACACCCCGATTATCGCTCTTATGATTTCTCTATTTGAGGATGGTGCTGCCCCTTTCTCGTCTTCATGCTTCAAAAATGCAACCAATGCATCAAACTTCCCTTCTATCAGGCACAAACTCCTGTATCTATCTTCATCAACGAAAATTTCTCTCTTTTCTGCCATTGCATTTCCTTCCTTTCTTCTTTATAATGTAGTTGACTAATTTTCTAAGTGCCTGAGAGGTTGCTGCCTCGTTACGGCACTTTTCTTATGCATTAATGGTCTGCCCGAAAGCAATACAGCAGATCATCAGGGCAACCGAAAACCCGATCACGAACCAAAAAATCCGCTCTGTAACCCGGTCATTCACCTCAATTACTTCCTCTTCCTTCTTCTCCGGCTTTCTCTTCCTGATCTGAATTACCTTTAACTGCTCCACGTCTCTCACCTCCTTTAAATGATGTGCAGATACCTCTGTGCCGTTCCATGCAGTATCTGATTTTTCTGCAGTCTTTGCAGGTCATATGACTTCCCTCCCTATTCGTTCTTTTTCCTCTTCTGGGATCTTAAGGACTTTCAGGATCTCTCTCAGCTCACCCAGTCTGATGTCTTCCGGCACGCTGAACCTTTGGTACAGTGTGCTTTTCGGGATTCCTGTCAGCTTGGAAAGCTTCTCCACGCTGACCCCCTCCATCACCTTTCCTGACTGGATGATGGCGATCAGCGTCCTGTTCTGTCGCTCCCGGTCTGAGAGCTTTAATTTAGGCATTCTATCACCTCGCTTCTCTTGCTTTCAGCACTTCTGCACTCCCCTTTACTAAATACACGAAAAAGCTCACTTCCATAACTTCTTCTCTCAATGAAGAACTCGCATCAACCAAGCCAGTCATACAACGCGAACCCAGTGAAAGCTAATGCTACGAACAGAACCCACACAGGATATATCTTGTTGTCGGGTTCTATTTTTTTCATGACCCGTACACAAAGCCCACCAAGTACCCATACTCCCAGTGTAATTAAAAGTTTGTAGTACATCTTCCTCACCTCGCTTCCCGTCCTTCCTTATCCATCGCTTCTCTTACTTTCAGCACCTCTGCACTTCCTTTGATTACCAAAAGACTCTGCCTGTCGAGATGCTTTAAATTTTCCACTGTTTCTTTTATGAGCTTTTTCTGTTCTTCACTCATTCTCTTCACCTTCTTTCACTTGTAATAATGTTGTTTTTCTCCTATACTTTCTTTACAGGCACCGCCATGCCAAATATAAAAGAAAGGTGGATATTGCTATTAAACTCAACATAAAAATTAATTCTCCAAACGTTTCTGCTATTAAGCAAAAAATTATCTCTGAAACAGCCGAAAAAATACACAACCAAGAGGGTAACACTATGCAATTAACAAACGATACAGATAAAATGTTGTGCCTCATCTACGATGAATTTTTGAATCGAAAAAAGGGCGGTATCCCTAAAAGAGAAGCTATATGCTTTTCTCGTCCCTCCGTTCTTCAAACTGAATTTCTTCAAGGAATTCATGAAGATGACATTTACGATTCACTTATTGAATTGGCAAATAGCGGCTTAATAAAACTTTACTATGATTGCGGATTTTTGCTGAATGATTCCGCTATCATTTATATGGAGAATCGTTTCAGTAATAAAATGGATTCCTTTTTTGACACAGTCGCTAAAATCAAATCTCTACTTCCTTGATCTTCTTGTGGCTGCTTCTTGTGCGTAAAGTTCATCTCGTGTGATAAGAAGCAGCCATTTTCCATTATTAAATTCCAAATCAATACGGCTTACCATTGACACCTCTTCCCCGTTCAATAAATAAATTCCTTTTTCTACATCTATGTAGATTGATTTAAATGATTTTCTTTCCACCATCTTTTCCATCTTTCTTCACCTCGCTTTCTTGTTGGTATGTATCAATTATATGTTGGTTATTCACTTTTGTCAATATCATTTTTGTAATTTACCAACATTTTCGTATTGTAATTTTTTTAACACTGTGCTATGATAAGAACAGAGCGAAGGAGGTGTGAAATGAACGAACGTATAAAAGAGCTTAGAAAAGAGCTTAAATTAACGCAGCAGGAATTTGCAGATGAATTAAAGATTTCCCGGGGCAATATCGGAGCTTACGAAGTCGGGAAAAATGCCCCTAGTGATGCTGTAGTTTCATTAATATGTAAAACGTTCAATGTAAATGAAGAATGGCTCAGAGTTGGAGTGGGTGATATGTTCCTGGAACTTCCCGAAGAAGATGAAGAAGCCGCTTACGTGTCAGAGCTACTGGAAGATGTAGACAACGATCTTTTCATATTAATAAAAGAAGTCATGCATACATATCACGATCTTTCACCCAAATCAAAAGAAGTGATCCGTGATTTCAGTGCAAGGTTGCGTGAGAACATAAAAAAAGGAAGCTAGTGCTTCCCTTTTCCTAAATGCCGTATCAAGATGGTGTAGAGTTGACGAAGAAACCTTTCGTCTGAATCGTCAATCCTCTTCACCAGCTCGATAATAAATTGTTTGGATACTTTTTTCATTATGTATGACCTCCGTTCTCATGTAGAACGCTTGTTCGAAATTCCTTAATCAGATAATACTACATTTTCTGTGGTAAATCAATAGAAAAATCGAACACACGTTCCGTTTGTTTGTATCTACATTAATAGAACAATCGGGAACGGAAATACATACGGCATTTTAATCAATCGTCCCAATACTGGGACACTTATTTAAATTCGGACTCAAAAAGGTCAGTCATTCTGCATTTGAGACCGATTGCCAATTTTTCCAATGTATCAAGCCGGGGCGAAATCTCATTGTTTGCTATTCGCTGAATAGTTGATTTAGAACCCCCCGTTCTGCTGGAAAGTTGGCGAAGTGATACGTTTTTGCTATACATTATTTGCTCTAATAAAATTTTCATGCTATTAGTTTGCTCTGTTATTGCAAAAATATATCTGTAAAATTATGGTATATTCGGCTTTGCCGTTTATATATGGAATCTTGTGGTGGGAACTAAAGAGGAACGGGACAAAAGAGGAGGAAAAGTTTTATGAAAAAGATTTTGACATTCCTTTTAATTGGAATGCTTATGCTGTCCTGCACAGCTCTAACGGGATGTGGCAAAAAAGAAAGTTCAAAGACAGAATATACTATGGATGAGTTCGCTGATATGTATAACGAAACTCAATCGCTTTTTAAAAAAGAAGCTGAAAAAGCATACCTTACTGATGAGGAGCGTTATTCAGAAAAAGGACAACAGCTTTATAAAAAATGTTCCGAAAAGACTGGCTTGCCTTTTAACAAAGAACTTACTCTTCGTGGTGTAAAATATCAGGGATACGACTGTGTAAATCTGAAATCCAATGATGAAAAGACTTCCGTTGAATGTTTCTTTGCCCAGTCTGTTGATAATTTTTGGATATTGATACCTGATGGAACTACGATTTCAATCAAGGGAACTTTTTCACCGGAATCAGCCCCTGGGGCTTATGGGACGCTGTGTGATGTAAGACTTGTGTCTCCTGATATTGACATCAAATATGAACCTACGGACATTAAAGACGCATTAAAAGTAATCACTAATGAGCAAGGTTATGAGAGCGACATTATTATTGAAGGCGAAATTTCTGAAATCATGACCCGTGATGAAGTGGAAGAAATAGTGGGCGGGTATGTTGATATCTCTTCTGCATTGCATGACGATGCTGCACTGATAAAGGGCGAGGATGGGAGTATTATTATCTTTTATGACAAAACCTTTACTGGTGAACTGACTGCCGGGGATAAAATAGCTGTTCAGGGAGCGTTGCAAAATGGATTCGGATATGAAAATCCTGCTACAAAAAAATATTCCTGCCTAATAGGTGTGATGCCTGATGTTGATAATTGCTACAACTTTACAGCACATCAAGACGATGAATAATTAAAAAACCGCCCCTTCGCCAAAAGGAGCGGTACTGGAAGAAACACACGCCAATGTGCTTCTTTTGGTAACTCCGAAGAGATACACTAATGCCAATGAATATTGTATCATCTTCGGACAGCCACTGCAAGCGGAACACATGTTCCTCGCTGGCTGTTATTTTTATACTAGGAGATGATAATATGGCTACAGCTAAAAAGTTACCTTCAGGATCTTGGAGGTGCTTAGTTTTTTCGCACTATGAAGACCTGTTCAACGAGGACGGAAGTCCTATGATTGACGAGAAGACGGGAAAACAGAAGCAGAAAAGAATCTATGAGTCGTTTACGAGTGACTTACAGGGGAGACGTGGAAAGCGGGATGCAGAAGCTCGGGCGGCTCAGTTCCTTGCAGAGAAAGACCGGAAGAAGCGCCCTGAGAACTGGACAGTGAAAGAAGCTTTTGAAAATTACATAAAGTTAAAGGATCATGTGCTGTCCGAGACTACTCTCCGTGGCTATGAGACGATCGCCCGGAATCAGATCGGACAGATATCAGATATCAGCCTCCGTAAGCTCTCGCAGGAAGACGTGCAGAGCTGGATTAACATTCTGTCGGTAAAGTTATCGCCTAAGACCGTAAAGAACGCCTACGGGCTGTTTACAGCGGTCGTGCGGATGTATCTGCCGGATATGCACTTCCATACCACTCTGCCGTCCGCAAAGACCTATGAGGGTTATGTTCCATCCGATCAGAACATCACGGATCTGATCTGCTATATCCGGGGAACCGAACTGGAAAAAGCAGTGCTTCTCGCAGCGTTTGGAAGTCTCAGGCGCGGAGAAGTCTTCGGGCTGACGAAAGAGGATATCAAGGGGAACTCCATACGGATCAGAGAGACGAAAGTCCGGGGACGTAGTGGGATCATCAAAAAAGGACCCAAGACACAGAGCAGTTACCGATACGTCATCATGCCGGAATTTGTGATCCGAAAATTTGACGATATCGAAAGCGGTCCGCTTGTCAGGATGCACCCGGAAGATCTCTCTAAAAACTTTAAAAAGGTGCTTCGCTCTGCTGGGATTCCTGAATTTCGATATCATGATCTCAGACATTATACTGCGTCCATCATGCACGCCCTGAACATTCCGGATCAGTACATCATGAAGCGTGGTGGATGGAAGTCTGACAGAGTCCTGAAAAGGGTATACCGTGGCACGATTGCGCCGGAAGAAGAGAGATTTACAGACCGAATCAATGAGCATTTTACGGAAATGATGCAACACGCCATGCAACACGATAAGCGAAAAGCCTTATAAATACAGCATTTTCCTGTAGGTTTTCTGGGTTCGATTCCCGCCAGGTCCACTCAGGCTGAACATGTCGAACTCTGTATGTGATATTATCGTATACAGGAATACGTTTTGTTTGGTGTATCGAAGAAAATAAAAGTAACGGCATTGTATGTTGCGAAAGTGATATACAGTGTCGTTATTTTTTATGATATAATTCGGATATGAATTGAACAAATCGGTGTTTATAGGAGTAGATGATATAAAGAACACTTATCTGCCAATGGGCTTTAGCAATTTTAAAATAGAGGGCAGAGGGCTTGGAAGTGTCATGATACTTGAATTTCTGCTTTACTATATGACGAAGCCACCGTATCAGATACATGTCAGAGAGCACATTTATCTCGATAATATGCTGGATTTATTCTGAAATGTAATCAGATATAACATTGAATTGATTTATAGTAGATCAACATATAAACCACAACAGGAAGGATGATTCTCAAAAATGAATATTAGAAGAGCACAGGAAAAAGACATACCAAGACTTATAGAATTGTTAGAGCAGGTGCTTCAGATCCATGCCGATATCAGACCGGATATTTTTATCCCGGGAACGACAAAATATACAAATGAAGAGCTTGCAGATATGATAAAGGACGATACAAAGCCGATATATGTTGCGGCAGGAGATGATGATATCTGCATGGGATACGCATTCTGTCAGATAAGACAGCAGCCGTTTTCCAACAATATGGTGCCGTTTACATCACTTTTCATAGATGATCTGTGTGTAGATGCAAAGACCAGAGGACAGCATATCGGAGAGCAGCTTTTTGAACATGTAAAGAGTGAGGCAAAGCGTCTCGGTTGCTACGAGGTCACCCTCAATGTATGGAGTGGAAACACATCCGCAGAGAAATTTTATGAGAAGATAGGGCTTAAGACAAAGGAACGCCAGATAGAATATATTTTATAGGAGAAAGGCGGAACAATGCCAGATATAATCATAGTAGAGGACAACAAAGAAATAGGTACACTGCTGTGCGATTTCTTGCGAAAAGAAAACTACAGAGTAAGCCTTGCAGATACAGGGGGAAAAGGCATTATCGATATTCCGGAGAATGATGAAGAGTGCGAGTGGCTGGCAAAGCAGAATTTTAAGAACAGCGTCGATGATGCATATACAGGAGAATAATAAACTATGGCAAGAATTGCTTTATTCCAAAATAAAAATAAAGGAAGCGTGAATGAAAATCTGAATGCCGGGATCTCAGCAATCAAAGAGGCAGCAGAAAATGGTGCTGACCTGATTCTTTTTCCAGAAGTGCAGCTGACAGAGTTCTTCCCGCAATATCCCGGACAGGACGTTTCCGGATATGCCTGTGAACTTGACGGCGAGATTATACAGGCATTTCAGGCAGCCTGCAGGGGAAATCATATCATGGCAGTTCCAAATGTTTATCTGCGTGAAGGCGGGCACGATTATGATGCCAGTATTCTGATTGGGCGTGACGGCGAGATCATTGGTATTCAGAAGATGGTACATGTCGCACAGGCGGAGCATTTCTACGAGCAGGATTACTACACGCCATCCAATGACGGATTCCATGTGTTCGATACGGACATAGGCAGGATAGGAATCGTGGTTTGCTTTGATCGGCATTATCCGGAGAGTATCAGGACAGAAGCACTGATGGGTGCCGACCTAATCCTTGTGCCGACCGTTAACGAAAAGGCAGAGCCACTCACGATGTTTGAGTGGGAAATCAGGGTGCAGGCGTTTCAGAATTCTGTAGCCATCGCTATGTGCAACAGGGTAGGCACAGAGGACGACATGCAGTTTGCCGGTGAATCTTTGGTAACCGATGCTTATGGGAATCTGATCTGTAAGGCCGGTGACGAAGAAGGGGGGCTCTACGCAGAAGTGGATCTGAAAGAATCGTCCGATTTGCGGAATAAGAAGCCATATACCCAGCTGAGACGCACAGAAGACTATCTTTGATTGTGCAACACCTGAGAAATAAGGTCGAGTGGATGGGAAATCTCATATTTTCGGACATGTTCCCTCAGAGCGATGAGTGGAGACGATTGAATAATATGTGCGGTTCCATTATATATGTAGGGACAAGCACATCGACCTGTTTCCGAAAACGTTCGCGGTTGAGAAAATCGTAAGTTGTAAAGGAGCGTTATGCAATGGAAAAAAGAAAA
>OOIF01000584.1_pt1 | contig 40020 bp, 20 predicted proteins | sample 1691961 | NCBI WGS metagenome assembly OOIF01 (sample SAMN06348146, study PRJEB24527) | human gut metagenome | biome: human gut; feature: ankylosing spondylitis patient; material: feces | host: Homo sapiens | place: China | collected 2015-10 | reverse complement strand
AAAGCTCAAAAAGCCTGCCAGAAAAATAAGTAATGACAGTTTTTTCATGGCTTATCTTATAATCAAAATATTTACTTTGTCAATTTAACAGGAGCAACTCCTTCAAAAGTAATCTTCACAGGTTTAATGTAACCATTCTCATCGAACTCCATCTTATCAATGCAAACTTGACGTTCATTAATACGGTTACAGTCCAAAGGACGACGATGATATACGATATAATATTCATCCTTACCCGGGATTTGTATGACAGAATGGTGTCCGGCTCCGGTAGCTACTTGTGGATCTTGCTGAAGGATTTTTCCAATTCTTTTAAATGGTCCCATTGGAGAATCGGCAATAGCATAAGCAACACTGTAATCAGGACCTCCCCATCCTCCTTCTGACCACATAAAATAATATTTGCCATTTCTTTTCAACATAAACGGTCCTTCCACATATTGTTCAGGCGTAACTTCACGATACATTGTTCCATCCTGAAAAGGCTCCAGACCTAATAAATCAGAGCGAAGCTTCACGACATTACAATGTTTCCAGCCGCCATAATACATGTAATAACTACCATCATCATCACGAAAAACAAACTGGTCAATAGGCTGAGCACCATTTATGATTTTATCAATCAGTGGCTTTCCTAAAGCATCTTTATACGGTCCGGCCGGAGAATCCGAAACAGCTACACCTATACCTCCTTTTTGCTTCTCGTTCTGTATATCATTTGCACCAAAAAACAAATAATATTTCCCGTTAGCCTGAATTACCGATGGAGCCCAGAGAGCATATTTTGCCCATTTTACATTTTTTATCGACAAGACTTCCGGATGCTTAACCCAATGAACCAGATCCTTGGAAGAAAAAGCATCAAAATGCGTCTGAAGATTATACTCCTGATTGATTGCATCTGTCTCTCGTTTTAAATCCTGACCGTATTTTTCAACATCTTCACCATATAGTAAAGAAAGAGTAGGATATACCCAGAATGTATCTCCATATATAATACCTTCCGGATCGGCATACCAGCCAGCAAATATCGGATTTCCGTTTTTCTTATCTCCCTTATTTTGTGATGATGCTATACCTGGCAAACATAAAAACAGTACAGCAGCGTAAAAAAATCGTTTTAAAATCATAGATTATCCAATCATACTTTATAAATTATACATGCCTGATTAAAAAACAGGACTATCATGACTATCTGAAGGAATACTATTTTCTACCTCAGGCCAACCATCTTTCCATTGTAACGGATCGAGCATCAATACCCGACCTTCAGGATCGGCAACTTTTACAGCATGATAAAACAGCCAGTCCTGTCCTTTTTTATCAGTTATAACCTCTGAATTGTGCCCCGTTCCAACAAAATTAGTACTACCCTTGATTAATATTTCGTGCTGATTGTCAAGCATTGACCGGCCTTCTTTATTCCAATAGGGTCCCATCAAAGACTCAGACCTTCCAACTACCGTCGTATAAGTACTTTTCAACCCCTCGCAACAACGACCGATTGAAGCAAACAAATAATAATATTTTCCCCTTTTATGGATATAAGTACCTTCGTACGCATCACCTGCAACTCGTAACGGGCGGGTATTTTCTTTCAAAGACAACCCATCATCCGATAACTCTACAGCATAAATTCCATGAAAACTTCCAAAAAACAAGTATTTTTTGCCTCCATCTTCTATGTAAAAAGGATCGATACTATTTCTGACTCCTATTTCATTACTTCGAAAAAGCATCCCATGATCTTCGAACGGTCCTTGAGGAGAATCAGAAGTAGCAACTCCAATTCCACAAGTCCACTCGCCACCCCATGTAGACATTGAGTAATACAAGACATATTTTCCATCAATCAGATTGATATCGGGTGCCCAAAGGCTTCCATTAGGTACAAAATGCGGACGTGTATTATCAGTGAAGGCAGTTCCCTGAAAACTCCAGTCGACTAAGTTTGTAGAACGATAAATCGGCAGATTACGGATATCCTCCGTAGCATAAAGCCAGAAAGTTCCATCAGAGGCACGAATTACGGTAGGATCAGGCAAACTTTCATCTATTATCGGATTGTGATATCTATTTTGTGCCACTCCCCCATATGCCACAAAAGCCAAAACAATAGATGCCCATATTTTTGTTTTCATAATAATAAAATTATAAAATAAGGATCAACAGCATAAAAAGAGATATTTACACTCCTTTTATGCTGTTGTATTAACAACTCTTTTACAAAGATGGGGAAAAGAAACGAGCCTGACACGCAAAAATTATTCAGAAAAGAAAAAAATCTAACCTTTCATTGAAAATTTTATTACATGTCACTTTTAAAGCAATAGTTTCCAGAGCCTAATTCAATTATCCAATTATCCCCTTCACACTGTATACTATGAGCTTTTGCCATTTCTGGTTTTTCGGGATGTAGAGATAAAGGAATATACAACGTTGCAGAACAGTTAGCAGGAATAGTAACATTCCACGAAAAACATCCTTCAGTTCGAGTCCAGTTGCTAACAATTTTACCAGATACAGACTGATAAGAAGCATTGACATAGTCCAGTCCGTCCGGGAAACATGGCTTCATTTCAATATGACGGAATCCAACAGATTCTTTTGAATTTTTTATGCCTGCAAGGTTTTCATAATACCATATCAGCAAGTCACCTAGAAGCATAACATGATTAGCCGAGTTCATATCAGGTGCTGCTGTGTCTCCATTCCATAATTCCCAAATTGTAGTAGCTCCTTTTTCAATCATATATCCCCAGCTAGGATAGTCTGTATTAGTCACAATTTTATAAGCAAGATCTTCTCGACCATGTTCTGTCAGTCCCCTCATTAAATGCTGTATTCCTACAACTCCTGTGCTGACATGCCCTTTACAATCTTTTTCAGTCTTTTCGACGACATTATTAAAAACACGTTTTTCGTAACCATCCGGTACTAACCCATAACGAAGAGACAACAAATTTCCCGTAACTGAATTATTTCCATACTGGGCAGTTTCATAATTGAAAAAGCGTTTATTATATGCTTTCTTCAAGGCCTCAGCATGTGTCTTATAATTGTCAATATCTTCCGAATGGCCTGATATCCGAGCAAAATCAATCATTTTATACAACAATCCATAAAATGTAGTACTACCTAAAATCGCCCCATCAGTTTTTCTCATCGGATCTTGAGAGTGAATCAATTCCGGAGCTTCTGGAGGCATACACCAGTCGCCCCACTCATCACGAACCACAAGTCCGTCTTTCATTGAGTTCTTGTAAATATACTCTACCCAGCGTTTCATTGAATCATAATGTTTTACGATAGCAGTAGCATCTCCATAATGACGATACAGCATTTCGGCTGCTAAGATATAAACAGACGGCCATGTCACATCTCCTGCATAAATAGTCCAAAAACGAGGAGATACGGCTGAAATTACACCATCCTCACGTTGGGATTCTTCTATATCCTGCAACCATTTGCGGTATAACAACGCATTATCAAATACAAAACTTTCCCCCCAGCAGCCGGTTGCACGATCACCAAGCCATCCATGGCGTTCATCCCGTTGAGGACAGTCTGTCGGCATATTATGATAGTTTCCTCTAATGCCCCAATAAGCATTTTTGAAAATCTGATTGATAATAAAATCTGAAGTTTCGAAATGTCCTGTCTGCTGCATTCTGTCATACATAACCTCACCAACAAAATCTTTGATATCAGGATCTCCTTCCACACCATCGATTTCAACATAGCGGAAACCATGATAAACAAAAACTGGTGCCCAAGAAAAATAGCCATCAACAGAAGGAGTAAAAATATCGGTAGCTTTCGCCGAACGTAAATTAGCTACATACAATGTACTATCAGGATTAATGATTTCAGCAAAACGCATAACAACTTTTTGCCCTGCTTTTCCTTTAAAAGATGCTTTCAGTCTGCCTACCATATTCTGTCCCATATCTATCAAGACTTTTCCTGATGCCAGTCGGGTAACCGATGACGGATGAATGCGTTCCATAATGGCAACTGACGGAGATGGCTGGGCTAACAATCGTTTGCATGGAACGGACATTATATCCACGTTCTTCCATGTAGAATCATCATATCCGCTCAAGTTCCACCCGGGCAATTCTTTCTTCATATCATACTCTTCTCCATCGAACTCATTATTTGCGACAATAGGTCCTTTCGATGTAACTTTCCAGGTTTCATCCGAAGCTATGATTTTCTTGCTACCATCAGTGTATTCTATTTCTAGTTGCGCCAATAAGCGAGGCAGACCAAATCCTTCCATTCCACTTCCTCTCACCCAAAAATATCGTCCATTACCGAGGATAACTCCTAAGGCATTATCCCCTTCCTGCAATAAATCAGTAACATCATACGTATTATAATATACTGTTTCAGAATAAAATGTAATGGAAGGAGTAAGTAAATCTTCACTCACACTTTTCCCATTCAGAAAAGCCTGATAATATCCTAATCCACTAATATAAAGCGTTGCACGATCGATATGAGACGAAGCCTGAAAGTCTTTTCGCAAATATCTGGCAGCCAACCGTGTATGAAGTTCCGTCTGTGACTCTCCTGAATTTGACATTGCATTTTCACCAATCCATTCAGCATGCCAGTCTTCGGCATGCAACATTCCAGTAGAAAATCGTTGAATCGCACTCCAACTACTCATTCCATGATTTGTCTGCACACGAACTCTCCAATAATATTCTTCGCATGACTGCATTGGCAATCCTTCATACTCAATCTGCATTTTATCCGATTGAACCAAACCTGATTTCCAAATAAGATTATCACCACGTTTAAGGTCACGCAAATCAGCAGCTAACTGAATTTCGTACCCTATTTGTTTTACATCTTTTACATCAGATGCCAGCTGCCATGAAAAATGAGGATTTTTAAGATCTATTCCTAAAGGATTCTCCTGCATTTCAACTCGAGGGTATACCACCGATATCTTTTTGGCCATACATAAAGAACAGCCCACAAACAAGAATAAAAACAGTATTTGAAATTTCTTCTTCATAAATATTATCGAATATCAAGATTAACAATATATTATAATGAAAAAAGTATTTTTCAAACAATAAAGTCTGTATAAACTCCATGATAAGTTATCAAAACAGAATTTATACAGACTTTTTTAAGAATAACAGATGAGATTATTTTACCAACATTTTATCCATCAGGACTTTCATCCAGTATCCACCTATTACAGAACGAGCACGGAATCCTACCCATTCTCCGCTATCTGTATGATGCCAGTCACTGATAGGAACACGAGAAGGAGTTTCATTGATATATTTATACAAAGGATCTACAAACTTCTGGAAAGTTTCCATATCAGAAGCCATTGCAGCAGTCCACATAATCCAGTCGGACTTAGTATATTCCTTACGGCTATCCAAAGGCAGACCAAAAGCATTTTGTTTTGTCAGATAATAGTTGATTTCCTTATCGATAACACCTGGGAAAATATTCAATCCCCACATTTTATCCCAAACCATATTATATTTCTGACTCCAAGTATTAGCACGGTCGAAAGCTAAACGGTAATGATCGTTTTCTCCTGCCATTTCCATCCATTTCTGAGCCATCTTCTTTGCTTTTTCTGCATACTCGTCTGCCACATTGTTCAGGCCCAGCATCTTAGCCATTTCACTATATCCGGCAACTCCCATAATAGCTTTTACAGAAAGATTGGCATTATGTGCCCAATGTCCTGCAAAGTCATCTGTACAAAGCTGGTTTTCCGGATCCTGACCATATTCAACCAAATAATCAGTCCAGATAGTAAGTAAATCCCAGTACTTTTTAGCATAATTTGCGTTACCTTCAGCTTTAGCTATAGCAGCAGCCAGAATAACCATATTACCACCTTCTTCTATCGGCATATCACCTCCGTAAACCTGACCATTAGCAATAGGATAAGTTCCTAAATCATGAGCAGGGAAAGGTTTATTCCATCTGCCAGTTGCACTATATTCGAAAATACTTGTCATCATTGCTTTTTGCAAATCAGGATTATAAGCAAGGAACAAAGGAGCAGAAGGATATGTTAAATCTACAGTATTAATACATCCATTACTGTTGTTTTCTTTAGAGAAGAACATTAAATTACCTTCTTTGTCGGTAAACAATTTATGAGCAGCCATTACCTGACGATATGAAGCAGCACAAATTTCAGCATATTTTTTACCTCCAGCTTTCTCTGCATCTTTCATGATCATAGCATCAAAATCACGGCAACGTTCCATTACATTCTGATAATTTTGTTTTGCACGTTCAAACGCATCAAAAATAGAAACCTTGCCATCATGTTTCCAATATGCCATACGACGTTCATACATGTATTCGATTGAATATACGTCATCGTATCCGATCATCATGAAGCCACTCTTTCCTGTAGATGAAACATTTCCCAGATCTTCAGAATAAGCCATAGCCGACATTTCATCGGCATTACGCGTAACTACCTCATTTTGTCCAGGCATCAATTCACCCTTGCTTGCAAAAACAGCCTTCATGTCGACATAGTCGCCCAAACTCACAGAAGTATTGGCACCATTATTACCTGCCAAATAAGCATATCCCCAGTCTATGCAAATCAAATCGCCTTTACGACCTGTAATAGGCTGATCGATGCTACCAGCCTGCACATAACTGATTCCGTTTTTCTTAATAACTTGTGCTCTGGTTGGCTGAGTCATCTCATTAATAGTAAGCTGTGGAGTTGTCTCAATATAAACTTGAACATCATGATTTTTCTTATCAGTAGATGTAGCTTGATAAGAGATATAGTTGATAGGAGTAGAAATCAAATCAAGATCATCAATCAACATAGGAGCAGTAAATACAACATCCAGCTCTACCGGTCCACATGTAAAAGTATAATAAGTCTGAGTTGGCAATACGTCTACCGACTTTTGTATAGCGATATTTTCAAATCCGGCTGTTTCTTTATTAGTTGTATATAATCCAAAATCGACATACGCTCCTCCGGTTGTATTATGGCAATGTGCAGCGATGACATTCTTTCCTTCGCGCATTTTAGCACGTACCTTGTCTGATAATTCCAAAACAACATTATTCTTCCATGAATAATCGGTAGCAACCAGTTTTTCTCCATTGAGATACAATTCAAAGACATCATCGTGTGAGTATTTAAGATAAATAGGAGTATCTGCCGGAACATCATTCAAATTAAACTCACGACGTACCCAAATATCTTTCGTATTCCAGCTTGTCCGTACCACAGGCATATCATTCGTACCGAAAGCTCCCTTTCCTTTTTTCCAGCCTTCGGCATTATAATTCACAGCTGTCCATTCACCTTGAGGTGCATCAAAAGTATAATTACCTTCCCATTCTTCACTTCCGGCCATAGGCAATAAAGATTCAAGTGCCTGTTTTCCCATGAAACGATACACTTTTCCATCTACACGCACAGCACCAATAAGTGATTTTTCATCATTAGTCCAATGTCTGGTTGTACCTTCATTTAACTTATCATAAGGCGACCAAATAGAAAGATAAGGATCAGAAGTTATTAAAGGCACAGAAGGAAGTCTTAAATCTGTTTTTTGTACAGGAGTAAATAAATCTGTTGCCTGAAGCTGGGCAAACAGCCCCATAGCAAACAAGGTTGTAGCTGTAAGTTTCTTCATTGTTTTTACTTATTTTGGTATTAAATTAATTAATGTTCTTGTTTCTAAAAAAACAACCGATTGAATCCACAACCGATTCAAAGTCATTTTGTAAATCTTTCAATCCTATGATGCAAAAGTATGCCGTAATGATAAAAAATAGCGGAAATAATTGTTCAAAAAATAGAATTTACAGTTCAAAACAATTAAATCCGCTATTAAAAAAATTATTTATATGATGATAATGAAAACTTTACCATTCAATAGCTTGATCCTCATCAGGAATCTGAGTATTAATCTTACGTTCAAGAGTCATTGTTCCTTTTACATGATATGGGATTTCTCTACCCTCAACAGATGTATAATCGACAAATGTATATTCAATATTAAATATTACATATCTGTGTTTCAAATAAGGAAGTTCTTCATCCATAATCTCTGCAATGGTATATGCTGCCTGGTCTTTCTTTAACTGCTCCAATTTCAGGTTTTCATTTTTAGTAGACAGTTCAACCATTTTTGTTTCAGGATTAAAGTAAAAGTTTACCTTATAATCTTCACGATTTATCAAATCCTCTTCCATAGCACCGGCATAAAAGAAAATAGTATTTTCATCTACCACCTGTCCTGTTCGGGTATTTCTCACAATCGGATTGGCTTGATCGTAACTACCATCTTCATTCGAAATAAATGTTTGCAAAGTAGTTGTACTATATGTACCAGAATAATCGTTAAACGGCTTAATATTCAACAAAGCCTTGGCATAATTCTTACGAGGATGACCAAGATATGTTCCCGGCTCATCTACAACGGTCAGAGGAAGAACCCAGCTTCTAACCATATTAATTCCCGTAAGGTCAAAATCAATAGGCAATGTAGTAACAGAAACTCCCTGCGGTACATTTACTGTACCAGGAAAATTATAATGCTCAGGTGTAAGCTGTAAGAAATATAAATCTTCACGGCCAAAACGTTCATTATTCAAGATTCCCAATGTATCATTATCTACTTCTACCTTCACATTCAAATCTTTCTCATTAAAGGTTGAACCACTTATGATAACCGGAAGCTGATAGGTAACCTTTCCATCTTTCTTATAGCGAATATAAATATCAGTTACGCCATTAGAACCAATGGGGGCCTTAAACGATACATACTGCTCGTACTGTTCATCTTCCCATTCATTATTGCAGGAAACCCAACAAAATGAAACAAGCAATAGAATAATATAAGAATATATCTTTTTCATTATTTTTCTGTTTATAGTTAATTAATCATTATATGTCCATCCTGGATTCTGAGTCAATAAACGGTTACGTTTTAATTCACTATGACTAATAGGCCAGAAATACATTTTCCGTGAAAAGTTAGTAGGCAACGAAGGTACCACTACCGGAATATGGAACAAATCTTTATACTGCTCTGTCATCAACGTATTGCAGCCATAAATAGGTTGAGATTCTTCTTTTTCTGCATCTTTCCATCGGCGCAAATCATAATATCTATGTCCTTCTCCCATCAGCTCAATCATACGTTCCCGTTTAATTTTTTCCCGGAACAAATCTTTACTTGCATATTCGGCAGCTGTATAGTCCGGAATACCAGCACGGCAACGGATAGGACGAATACCTTTTTTCATTTCATTTATATCACGCTTTATGGTATAAGTCTTGCTTCCATCCCATGACTCTATATTATGTGACCCATCAAGCTCATTTAAAGCCTCAGCATAAATCAATAATATTTCAGCATAGCGAATAGCAGGTTCCGCTTTTCGACGTATTCTACCCATATCTCTATTTTCATGAGTGTCATAAGGGTGTACAAACTTTTTAACGCCAATACCGGTACGCAACCAGAAAGCATTATTATTGTTATATCCATTACCCATACCACGATAATAAAATACCTGCTGATTTCTGTTTGCATCATTCGATTCATTCAGCAAGAACCAGGTTGATCCATTATAAGCGACTGAAGCATAGAATCGTGGTTCACGCTGCACATATTGTAAAGAAACGCCAATACGATGTTCACCCAATTCCGGATAGTTTTCCTGATTTGTTTCATCAACAAATCCCGTTTCACGTACAGTACCATTAGCACCTCCTATTTCAAGGTCTTTTCCAGGACAATCCGAGCCGTCATTCATGTAATAAGCATCACACATTTTTTGAGTCAAACCATGCGTATTCCAACCAGTCGCACTAGTAGGCAATTGGTGTACTACCATTATATCAACTCCTTCTGAAGACTGGTTCTGACCACGTGTAAAAATCAACTCATAATTATCAGAAGCACTTACTTCTCCGTCAAACAATGAGCGATAAGATTCAAACGGATCAATATCCTGCCATCCATCAGGCCAAGTATGCTCAGAAAAATCTCCGTCCTTATACGGTTCAATCGTCACAGGATATCCAACAGAACCAGAAGTACGTCTTCCCAAGTGATAAAGGTCATATCTTTTCCCGTTAGCCTGATTTCCAGGCAATTCCATCACATCAAGAGCAGCAGCTGCAGCTCTTGCCCATTTAGTTTCATCATATTCCTGTGCAATCAGATGTTTTCCATCGAAATTTACCATATCACTGAATTTTTCAGTATCACTCGGATGAGGATTATTAATAGGGCTCGCAGCATACAGCAATACTTTAGCACGTGCAGCCAGAGCTGCTCCTCGAGTAGGACGAGCGATTGCTAAAGGACCTCTCTCCAATGGTAAGTCTTTTGCTGCAATTTGCATTTCTGATGCAATAAAATTAGCCACTTCATCATAACTGGAGCGTGCTACAGCCAAATCTTCATACTCTTGTGTAAAATCCATACCCTCATCAGGCATAATAGGTATAGGTCCATATTTACGCAACAACAGCCAATAATAATAGGCACGTACAAAACGAGCCTGTGCCTTATAGTCAGCACGTTCTTCTTCTGTAAATTTTGTATTACGATCTATATTATGTATAAAAACTGAAGCCTGGTAGATACCGGTATAGCATTCTCCCCATGGACCTTGTTCCCATCCTTCATCATACTCACCATTCTTCCATTTTTTATATTTATCATCACGGTCACCAAAATACATATCGTCTGCAAAGCAATACATCGTAAAACCCTTACTTGATACATCCGCATTGACACCTATAAGATGTGAGTAAGCATCAGATAACCATCTTTCCGAATAATCACGGTCGGCAAACACTTTTTCAATAGTCATACGATCTCCAAAGTACCGGTCTGCATCCAGTTTATCTTCGCAAGAAGACATTGAGAGCAAAAAAAGTGCAGAATATAATAGATATTTATTTTTCATAAGACAAGATTAAATATTAACAGTTAAACCAAATGTTAAGCTTCTAGACAATGGATATTCTGTACCTGTTGAGCTATGCAATTCCGGATCCCAAAGTTTAAACTTAGAGAATGTCAGAATATTGCTTCCACGGAAGAATATACGTATATTATTGAACATGATTTTATTTACAATCTGCTTGGGAAGTGTATAACCAAACTCCAATGTCTTCAAACGCAAATATGAACCGTCACGCAACCAGAATGTAGAAGCACGGTAGTTATTACTGTTTCCTCCAAATGACAAACGAGGATATTCTGCATTCGGGTTTTCTGTTGCAGGATTACCTGATATGTCAGCAGAAATCCAGCGGTCAGATTCGGCTACATCCTTCAGCACATTACCCCATTCACCTGAACTGAATGCATAGACAGTAGGACCATCAATAAAGAATGAACTCTTTCCTGCACCCTGGAAGTGAACGTTCAAGTCAAATCCTTTCCATGTACCAGAAATACCAAAACCATAAATCATATTCGGTCTGGTAGTAGCTCCAATAGCTACACGGTCGCCATCATTTACTACACCATCACCATTTACATCCTTATATTTAATATCTCCCGGCTGTACTGTTCCAAATTCCTGTTTCGGGCTATTACGAATATCATCATAATCCTTGAAAAGTCCCAAAGCAATCAATCCTTTAGCCTGATCTACTCGATAACCTTCTTCCATCTGGTATGGATATACATTGTTTTCTTCATCTTTTTCCAAAACGGTATTCTTGCTATATGTGATATTACCTCGTACAGTTATATCAACTTTTCCTATTTTCTGGCGATATGCAAAATTACCATCAAAACCTTCAGACAAGACGCTACCAACATTTGCTCTTGGAGTGATACCCGAAAGACCAATAATAGCAGGCAGATATTTACGTTCCATCCAGATTCCATCTCGCTGTTCATGGAAATAATCGACTGTTGCAGTAAACTTATCATTGAAAAGTGAAAGGTCTACACCCACATCATGTTTGGTAGCAACTTCCCAAGTAGCTCCTACAGAAGCTACATCTGTATATTTCAATCCGACATAATTACGATCGTAGGAGTAATCTCCCCATTGATAACTTCCTCCATCACCAATTGTGTAAAGATACGGGAAGCGATATTGAGTACCTCCAATATTTAAATTATCATTACCTACTTTACCCCAAGAGTAACGTAACTTAAACATATTACACCAAGGAGCTATTTTTTTAATCCATGGTTCTTCTGCCACATTCCAAGCTACAGAAAAAGCTGGGAAGAAACCGAATCTATGACCATCGGCAAAGTTTTCAGATCCATTGTATCCAAAATTGAAATCAGCAAAATAACGGAACTTCCAGTTATAACTGAAACGTCCAGCCAATCCCATATGACGTCTGGCTATACCATTCTTAATATCATCACCAATATTTACTGTAGCTACCTGAGTATCATAATTAAACTTAGCCAATCCACCGATATGATGCTCATTAAAGGCACGATCGTAATGTAATTCTGCTTCGAATACTTCTTTACGGTTACCCTCAGAAGAACTGCTCTGTGTCATCAGCTGTTCATCCGAAACCTGAGTAAAGACTAAATTTCCATACTCATCACGCTGACGCTGTGCCTTCCACTGTTTAGGCCATTTAATACGGTCAATATTCGTTTTATTCCATGTATCAAAACCAAAACGTCCAACGAATCTCAATCCTTTAGTGATAAAATCCAACTTCTGCTCCAGCGTGATATTAGTTTGAACTGTATTTTCCCAATGTTCTTTATAACCAGTCTGAGTAGCCAGCACCCATGGGTTAGTCTGTTCTCCCGTTCCATAAGCCGGTACATAACCGTTTGAATACATAACAGGAATACTGATAGGATTCTGATACATCAAAGATTTCCAGATATCATTTGACAGTCCCGGCTCATTCCATTTTCTTAATGATCCAGATACACCAACTTTCAACAATGTTGTCTTAGTAATATCAATATCAGTGTTCAATCGATAATTCCATGTTCCTGCATTTGTATTGGTATTATAGTCCTTCCGGAGAGATTCATCCGTATTATACATACCATTTTCCTGCAAATAGCTGACAGACACGAAATATCTAGCAGTAGATCCACCACCGTTCAGGTTCAAGTTCGCACGATACTGCATAGCACCGTCACGCAACAGCATACCCATCCAGTCAACATTCGGATAAAGATCCGGGTCCAGTCCTCTGCGTAAAATTTCCAATTCTCCAGGAGAGTAAATAGGTTCCTGGTTACGAGTAATACGTGCTTCATTCATCATATTTGCATAGGTAATACCATCTGCAAATTCAGGTGTAATAGTACGGGTATTATAAGAAGTTTCCACCTTCGCATCAATATTGATTTTACCAGCACCACCATGTTTAGTCGTAATCAATACAACACCATTTGCACCTCGTGAACCATAAATAGCTGTTGCAGAAGCATCCTTCAATACAGAAAAAGATTCAATATCTTCAATATTTACATCATCCAAATCACGCTCAAATCCATCAACCAATACCAAAGCAGACGTATTTGCACCAAATGTAGAGATACCACGTATCCAAAACTCAGAAGTATTTTGTCCCGGCTGACCAGAAGTCTGCATAGCCATAATACCAGGAACATTACCTGCCAAGGCGTTTGACAAGTTTCCGCCCGGAGCTGTTTGAAGTTCCTTTACTCCGACAGTTGTAATAGCACCGGTAACACTGATTTTTTTCTGTGCACCAGTACCTGTAATAACGACTTCATCGATAACATTATTCGAAGATTCCTTCATCTGGACATTTACCACTTTCATGTTTTCCTTGATCAATACCTTATAAGTATCAAATCCAATATATGAAAACAACAAAGTACTATATGCATCTATTTCAATCCGATAACGACCATCAATATCGGTAATTGTACCCAGTCCGGGAGCATCTTTTACTGTTACGTTTACACCTATCAACGGCTCTTTATTTGAATCAACAACTGTTCCCGATACGATAACTTTTTCAGCCCAAACAGTTGTAGCGGTGAAGAACACCAAAAGAAATGTGATAATATTTTTCATTTTATCCGTGTTTTTCATTTATTACTTACTGTATTCTCTGCACTAATCTCCTCTTCATCCGACTCATGTGCACTATCTTCATCCTCCATAGCAATTTTACGGATAATATGATTATCCATATCCCCCACATAAAACACATTATTTTGCTCATCGTATGCCAATCCACGAGGATTATTGAAACGAGCCTCACCACGTAGTGTTCCATCTACATATCCCCTAGCCTCATTATTAAGGTTTGCACTACCACGACCTGCATACGTTGTAACAACACCTTCCGGAGTTAACACACGAACACAATGGTTACCTGAATCTGTAAAATAGAAATCATATACGTCACTCTTATTAGCTTTTACATACTCCGGATTTTTAACAAAGACACCTTGATAAGGAGAGTTCAAACGAGCATTAGCTCCTACACCATCTACCCATGCACTCTGACCTACTCCACCAGCTATAAGATAAGGAACACCGAATGTTTTTTTCGCTTTGTCATAATTCATACGCATGATATAATGACGGTTGATTACAACAAGATAAGCATAGTCTCCACTAGGATGAATCACAATATTAAACTCCCATTCATTATCTTGAATAGTAGTAATATATTCGCGATGTGCCATACAGTTCTCAGGTCCTACTCCCCATTTATGATAGTCGAAACGATAAAGTACACCTTTCGAGAAATTATTATAATACATTTCATGGTTAACCGGATGAATTGCTACTCCGTTACACTGTCTTCCGGCAGCTAACACTCCAGCATTTCTAAATTCTCCGTTTCCATTTTTTGTAACATAAATCGCACTCTTACGATCCTTGTCATTATCGCCGCCGCCGCCATCATCACTGGCTACTATCAATGTATCACCATCCGCAGTCCACGAAAGGGTTCTCATACGACCAATACCAGCTTCACCGGTCGTCAAACCTGTACGAACAACCTTCTCGTCTAAATCAAAAATACGAATTGGTTTTCCGTTATCCTGCGACATATAAAGTTCTGTTGAATCATTCGGATTAAACGAGAACCATGTAGGTTCTTGTACACCATAATAATTTATAAATGATTCATCAAAAGCTCCATCTACCACATCATATTTACCATCATCACGCACTTTTCCATACAGCGTACTGACCATCATTTCTCTATTATAGTGAAATTTCTCAGAAGCTGTAGCTGTTTGATCACCAACCGTAACAGATACAGTTCCTTCATAACTTTTTGCAGGAACCATACAGTAGATAAAGTTACTTTTCGCACTTATCAATACAGCCTTTTTGCCGCCAATGAAAACCTTAACCAAGGATGTATCCGTTCCAAAGTTCTCACCTTCAATAACCATCTGTGTCTTTACCGCTCCCGAATCTGGAGTAAAACCTGTAATCGCAACAGGAAGACTTGGATCATAAGGGATATTCCCTTCTTCTGATATGCTATCTTTACATGCCGATAGCCCCAGAATAAAACTCAGTATCCAATAGATACCACCATGTTTTACATGCATCAAGTTTTTCATAAAACATTAAATAAAAAGTTTAAATCATAAATTAAATTTAAGATTGTAAAAATCAATCAACGCGAAAGTAATTTAAGGTATATAATACAAGGAAAAATATCTATTCAAAAAAAGAAAGAAACTATTCAGAATAGTATTTCACATTTTATAAACCACTAGTATTCAACATTATGAGCAAGAAGCAAGTACATAAAAAGAAAATCCGCTTCTATGAATAACAGAAACGGATTCAATTCAAAAAATATCTTTTTAATAAATAAAAATTCTGCGTAACAACACTTAATTCTACCTCCAACCCACCCGTTATACCCTATACTACAACTATATCACGAATCAATATACAACTTTTTATAGCTGAAAATTTACTGCGTATTTTTTAGCACCTAATTTTAAAAGTCATCTCTTCCAGCTTTAATCCTGTTACAAAGAAAATAAACTTCTATTTTGAGCAGACCAAACCCTTCCCTTAAAAAAACTTCCCCCTTCCAGCTTCGTACCACAAAGCCGAAAGAGGGAAGAACATATTTATCTGCAAAGATTAACTAAAAACTTATTTCAATTCAAATACGGTTTTCGACTTTATATCTTCCGCAGAAGCAGCTATAACAGCCTCGAATTTTCCAGGTTCTGCAACCCATTTATGCTGCTTGTCATCAAAAAAGCTCAAAGACGATTTGTCTATTGTAAAAGAAACTGTTTTAGTTTCTCCAGCAGCCAGTTTGACTTTACAGAAACCTTTTAATTCTTTTTCCGGACGAGAAAGTGAGCTCTTTTTATCACAAATATAAAGCTGAACGATTTCTGCTCCTTCTCTCTTGCCCACATTAGTAACAGGGACTGTCAGCACAATTTTTCCATCCTGAGTCATTTCTTTAGAATCCAGCGTAACCTTGCCGTACTCAAACTGAGTATAACTTAATCCATGTCCAAAGGCAAACAAAGGCTTAATATTTTCCTTATCGAGCCAACGGTAACCTACAAAAATACCTTCATTGTATTTCGCATCCCAGATATTCTCGTTCTCTCTCTTTGCACCAGGATATTCACCCAATTTATGAGCTCCAACATCTTCCAGACAAACAGGGAAGGTAAAAGGAAGTTTACCTGAAGGATTGACATCTCCCAAAAGGACAGACGCAATGGCACTTCCGGCTTCACTGCCTAAAAACCATGCCTGAACAATAGACGGCACAGATTTCACCCAAGGCATAGCAACGGCATTACCCGATATGTTTACGACAATCAAGTTTTTGTTCACTTTTGACAAAGCTTCTATCAGCTGATCTTGTCCGTAGGGCAATCCCAGCTGTGCACGGTCTGCATCTTCACAATCCTGTCCTGCACTTTTATTTAAACCACCAAAGAAGATTACATAATCGCATTCTTTTGCCAGGCTGACAGCCTCAGCAATCAGTTCTTCCGGCGAACGGTTATCTGACAAATCCTGTCCTGTAACAACTCCGTTGTATTCGCCACTGGCATCTCCGACATATCCTCTTGCAAAAAGAACTTCTGCCTTGCCGGCAACTCTCTTTTTCAAGCCATCGAGCGGTGAAATTTCATGTTTTACCTTCAAAGAAGAGCTACCTCCGCCAACGGTCATCATCTTCAACGCATTCTCGCCAATTACTGCAATTTTTGAAGCTTTATTCAAATCAATCGGAAGCACATTTCCTTTATTCTGAAGCAACACGATACCTTCTTCTGCAATGGTACGGGCCGCATCAAAATGTTCAGGACTTCCCATAGATCCGAAAGGACGATTGCGGTTCATTGTCGTACGGAATGAAAGACGAAGGATGCGACGAACTTTCTCGTCCAGCTCTTTGGTTGTATATTTACCCGATTTAATTTTATCCAGATAAGCTTTAGCCAGATAATAATTGTCATAAGCATTACTTGCTCCGTTCGACAGTCCGTTGGTCCAACTTCCGAACTCTAAGTCCAAACCGTTAGTAATGGCCTCGTCAGTATCGTGAGTACCACCCCAGTCGCTGACAACAACTCCGTCAAACCCCCATTCACCTTTCAATATATCATTCAGAAGATATTGATTATGGCAGCAATGCTGGTCTTTATAAAGATTATATGCTCCCATGATACTCCATGCATGACCTTCTTGCACCGCAGCTTTAAAGGCAGGCAGATAAATCTCATACAAAGCTCTGTCATCGACAATTACATTGGTTGTATGGCGATTGACTTCATGATTATTCAGAGCATAATGCTTTACACAGGCAGCAACGCCATTACTTTGAACCCCTTGTACATAAGGAACCACCATCTTGCTGCTCAGATAAGGATCTTCTCCCATATATTCAAAGTTACGTCCATTCAAGGGTGTACGATAAATATTTACGCCCGGTCCTAATAAAATAGTTTTATTTCGATAGCGAGCCTCTTCACCGATACTCTTGCCATACAACAAAGCCATGTCAGGATTCCAGGTCGCAGCCAGACATGTTAATGCCGGAAATGCAACACATGAATCGTTTGTCCATCCGGCCTGATCCCATTCGTCCCACAAAACCTCCGGACGAATACCATGAGGTCCGTCAGTACACCAGATCTCAGGAATACCCAAGCGGGAAACACCGGGAGAACAGAACTTAGACTGAGCATGAATCATAGCAATTTTCTCTTCCAGTGTCATTCTGGACAAGGCATCTTCAACACGTAACTCAACAGGCTTTGTATCATCTAAATAAACAGGTGTATCGACAGACTGCGCCGAAACAGAGGCAAACAGAACAAACGCCAACGCACCTAACAATATTTGTTTTTTCATGATATTAAATGTTTTATGATATTTCAAGAACTATTTCAACTATTGAAAACTAAAACCTAACGAGTGAATATATTCCTTTTGAGGTATGCAATATCTCCTGCATCATACCACAGCTGTTCTTGCAAAGTTAACCAAAATTCAGAAAAAAAGATTAAAATCCGTTTTGCAATATTTACCGGCCAGGCATAACTTCAATAAAAAAAATTTCCTTTACACGCTTACTTCATGACAAACACAAAGTTTACGCATAAAGGAAATTTTCCTGTATAGTATATGTCAATTATCAGAACAGCTTGCTAGGATATTCTCCAGAGTCGGCAAGAGCCTGCAATTTATCAACTACACCCTGACGGTCGGCTGCATATGTTACTCCAAACCAGCGAGAAGTAGTATCAAGAACTTCTACTGTAGCAGTACCATCGTTGATCAGCTTATTGACCATGAGCGGAATGTAGTATTCAGCTTTAGGCTTATCAATGTTTTCTTTCAGGAAGTCGATGAAATATTCTTCAGAGTAGTTGAAATAGTCAGGAGTGAAGCCCCACATATTCATTGAAACCGGAGTGTTATCTTCGATACCTACCCATTCGCCATTTTCATCTTTATAAGAAACGACACCGTTAATACGCATAATTTCAGTACGTTCTACTACTGTTGTCAGATGTCTGTTTTCGTCGGTAGAACAGATACCGCGAGCTACTGTACCACTTTCACTCAGGGTATTTCCAACACGGAATCCTACCATACAATATGTATTCTTAGCTCCTTCAGGAAGTTCAGACAAGAATTTACCGATTACGGCAAAACTGTCACGTCCGTAGAAGTCGTCAGCATTGATTACGGCAAAAGGTTCACGGATCACTTCCTTACCCATCAACACTGCATGGTTTGTACCCCATGGTTTTACACGTTCAGCCGGACAAGTAAATCCTTCAGGAAGCTTGTCGATGCTTTGAAATACTACTTCTACTGGAATATGGTTTTCGTACTTGCTGATGATTTTCTTACGGAAATCTTCTTCAAAATCTTTTCTGATTACGAATACAATCTTTCCAAATCCGCCACGGATAGCATCAAAAATGGAATAGTCCATAATTGTTTCACCATTGGGTCCCAGACCGTCAAGCTGTTTCAAACCTCCATAACGACTTCCCATTCCGGCAGCCAGAACAAACAAAGTTGGTTTCATAATATATCTTTTAAAATTAAGTTATAGCACAAAGGTAAAGAATTTATATAAATACAACTAAATAGTTCCAGAACAAAATGAATACTAATTCGGTTATTTTATATAAATTCGCACAAACAATACAGCTTGACTTGGCCTATGAAAAAATATCTGCGATGGACAGGGATCGCCGTAGCATCTCCGTTCATATTATTTATATTGCTATGTATTCTGATATACATACCTCCTATTCAGAATTTTCTGGTAAACACGGCTACCCGCTACGCTTCCGAAGCCACAGGTATGCAAATCTCGATAGGAAGAATCTCTCTTTCATTTCCGTTAGATTTGGTAGTAAACAATACCGTAATTATCGACAAGCAGGATACCATACTGAATGCCAAGAAATTAACAGCGAAGATCCAGTTGACTCCCCTGCTGAGAAAGAAAATCGAACTTGACGGTCTGGAGTTGAGTAAGGCATCTGTAAATACGGCAAACCTCATCGAAGGTATGACGCTGAAAGGAAATCTGGGAGAGCTATTCGTATCCTCACATGGCGTAGAGCTCGATCCGGAAACTGCCATTGTCAACACTCTTTCTTTAAAGGATACTCATTTATCCATCTGCATGGCCGATACTACAGCCTCAGATACGACCAGCTCGCAACCGGTTTTCTGGAAAATACAACTGAAAAATGTTGATTTCGAAAACGTTTCGTTTGCCATGCAAATGCCGCTGGATACATTCAGCATGTCAACATCGCTCGAAAAACTCTCTCTACGGAACGGACTGGTCGACTTACATAAGTCGGCATACTCGGCTGGTTCACTTAAACTGACAAACGGTAGTGCTTATCTTGATACCAATACACTTCCTGCTGCCGAAGGATTCGATGCATCGCATATCGGAATAACCAACATCAAGCTGGATGTAGATTCTGCCTACTATGCAGGAAATGATATCTATGCCAATATACGCGACTTCAACTTAAAGGAACGCTCCGGACTGGAAATTGTTTCAACAAAAGGAAAACTGGTATCGGATGCCAAGACACTGAAAGTGCCGTCGTTGCAGATAACAACCCCCGATTCGTATCTCGAATTCAGCGCATCTATGGACTGGGAGGCGACTGATGCTGAAAAAGACGGTATGATCAATGCTCGTCTGATGGCTGACATCGGCAAGAATGATTTACTGAAGGTTATCACCGGAATGCCGGAAGATTTCATAAAAAAATATCCGTCTGCCCCATTGCAGATACGTGCCGGCATAGACGGAAACTTGAAGGAGATTCGTCTTACCACGCTCTCGGCAAGCATTCAGGATGCTTTCCGTGCACAGGCTACGGGAAGTATTACGTTGCCTATGGACAGTCTCCAGAGAAACGGAAACATCAATTTATCGGTAGAAACGGGCAACTTGAACTTTGTAGAAAGTATGCTCAGCGGTGTCGTACTGCCACATGGCATGAAACTGGAAGGAGAAGCTTCGGTCAACGGCAGTCTGCTCGGAGCAAACATGCAGTTCTTTCCGGGCAAAAAAGCCAATGTTATTTTAAAAGCTGACTATGATTTGCAAAAAGAAGGCTATCTGGTCGACCTGAATATCGACAGCCTCAACATACACGAGTTTATGCCGCATGATTCGATATTCGGACTTTCGGCTTCACTGCATGCCGAAGGAAACGGATTCGACTTTTTCTCTCCGAAAACATCTGCTCTGCTGAAGGGTGAGGTTTCACACTTCCGGTATGGCTCGCTTCTGTTCTCCGGAGTCACACTCGATGCCGGCCTGAAACACTCTCAGGCTTCAATGATGCTGAATGTCAACAACCGGGCAATAGACGTATCGGCCAATTTGCAGGCATTGCTTCAGCCGAATATGATAAAAGCCGATCTGAACACCCATGTGCGGCTGTTAGACTGGCAGGCGTTGTCACTTATGAGTACGCCTTTCAGTTCGTCGATGAACATCGAGGTGCATGCGCAGACGGATATGAAGCAACGCCACAAAGCACGTGCTACCGTCAGCGGTATACAGCTCGTAACAGCCGAAAGAAACTTCAGGACCAAAGACCTGCATGCCGGTTTCGATATGTCTACCGATTCGGTAAGGGGATATGTCAATGCAGGCGATTTGACTTTCCTTTTCAAATCGGCCAACAGCCTCGACAAGTTTATGAGCAAGAGCGACCTGGTAGCCAAGGAGTTTGGAGAGCAGTGGAAGAAAAAACACATAAATCAGCGCCTGATCAGAGAAATGCTGCCTTCGGCACAGTTGAAAGTATTCTCCGGATCAGACAATCCGGTGGCCAACTTCCTGGCTTCACAGCATGTAAACTACAATCGTCTGAGGGCCAGCTTCAGCACTTCGCCGGAAGACGGATTAAACGGTTCCATCGACTTGTACGGCTTGCGGACCGACAGTCTTCAACTGGATACGATTTACTTCAAGACGTTGCAAGACTCTGTGCAGGTGAAATTCTACAGTGGTGTAAAGGCTCTTGCCAACAAACGTCAGGAAGCCTTCGACATTTCACTGAACGGATATATCGGATCTACCGATGCACAACTGGCAATAGGTTACCTGAACGGTAAAAGAGAAACCGGAGTTGATCTCGGTCTGAAGGCACAGCTACGTCCCAACGGCATCAGCATGCACATCACTCCGGACAATCCTACTCTGGTATATCGTCCGTTTAAGGTGAACCCCGACAACTATATCTATCTGAGCGACGAGGGACGTATCCATGCCGACGTCAAGATATACGATGAGAATCATTCCGGATTATCCTTATATTCTACTCCGGACTCTCTCGTACAGCAGGATCTTACCGTAGCTCTCAACCAGATAGACATAGCTGAGTTCCGGCGCATCATCCCATATATGCCCGACATAGCCGGCTTTATCAACGCCGAGGCACACTATATACAAAGCGAGTCGAGCATGCAAGTTGCAACCGACATAGGAATCAACAACCTTGCCTACAACAAACAACAGCTGGGCAACTGGGAAATGAGTGCCGTATATCTGCCTAAAGAAACAGGAGAACACAGCATAGACGGCTTCCTGATGCTGAACGACGAGGAAATAATGAGCCTGAACGGAACGTACCTTTCTGCCACGGGGAAAAATGATAAAGATAATCTGACGGCAGATGTGAACCTGCATCATCTGCCGCTGAAGGTAGCCAACGCATTCATTCCCGATGATATGGCCAGACTGAAGGGCGACCTGGACGGTTCGATTTCCATTGAAGGTTCCACGTCACAGCCCGTCTTGAACGGAGAACTGGGACTTGACAGTGTAATAATCAATATTCCACAGGCTTCACTGAACCTGCAACTCGACAACCGGCCGCTGAAGATTGAGAACAGCCGACTGAAATTCGAACGCTTCAACATCTTTACCAAGGGAAAGACACCGTTCAGCATAGACGGTTACGTAGATATGACTGACATGGCTGCCATGGATATAAACCTGAAAATGGAAGCGCATAACTTTGAGCTGATCAATGCCAAACAGACCAAAGAGTCGCTGGTACACGGTAAGATTTATGTCGATGTAAATGCCATGCTGAAAGGACGGCCGGATGCCCTTACCATGAGAGGCAACATGAATATTTTAGGAAGCAGTGATTTCACTTATGTACTGAAAGACTCTCCGCTGACCGTAGAAGACCGTCTGAACGAAACTGTCACGTTTGTGGACTTCAGCGATACGACTCACATAGCCAAGCCTCACATTCCTGCCATGTCGCTGGGAGGTATGGATATTTTGATGACACTTCACATCGACGAGGCTGTGCAGGCACGCGTCAACTTAAATGAAAGCGGAAGCAATTACATGCTGCTGGAAGGTGGAGGCGACTTGTCGTTCCAGTATCAGCCCGACGGCAACATGCTGCTCAACGGCCGTTATTCGCTGATGAGCGGAGAAATGAAATACGAAATGCCTATCATCCCGCTGAAGACTTTCTACATTCAGGATGGAAGCTACATCGAATGGACCGGAAACGTTATGAACCCGAATCTGAACATAAAGGCTTCGGAACGGGTGCGTGCGTCAGTTTCTTCCGATGGAGAAAGTACGCGTATGGTGAACTTCAACGTGGGAGTGAATCTGACAAACCGTCTGGAAGATCTGGGCTTTACCTTCACACTCGAAGCTCCCGACGACGGTGCCATGCAGAACGAACTCGCTGCCAAATCGGCCGAAGAGAAAAACAAGCTGGCTGTCACCATGCTGGTTACGGGTATATATATGTCAGAAAACAATACCGGAGGCAAAGGATTCGACACCAACAGTATGCTGAACTCGTTCCTGCAAAGTGAGATAAACAAGATAGCAGGAAATGCACTGAAAACAATAGATATAAACTTCGGTATGGAAACGACCGATGAAGGTGAAACCGGAAATACCCGTACGGATTATAACTTCCAGTTTGCCAAACGATTCTGGAACAACCGCTTCCAGGTTATCATCGGAGGAAAAATATCTACCGGAAACGATGTACAGCAGCAAGACGAGTCGTTTATCGACAACATTTCGCTGGAATACCGTCTGGACAACAGCGGTACACGCTACATCAAGATTTTCCACGACAAGAATTACGAAAGCATACTCGACGGTGAAGTGATAGAAACAGGAGCCGGTATCGTACTGAGAAAGAAAGTGAGCAAACTAAGCGAACTGTTCATCTTCCGCTCCCGCAAAAAGAAACAGCCCGAACAAACAACAGAAAACTGATTGAAGCATAATTACATATCCATGAAGAAATATAAAACATATCATATCCTGACGCTTCTGCTTGCAGCCATGATGGCTGTATCATGCTCTACGACAAAGCACTTGCCGGAAGGGGAAACCTTGTATCTGGGATTGAAGAAAGTAACCATCAACAACGAAGACAAGAGCAAGGCAGGACAAAAGGCACTTGCCGAAGCGGAAGGAGCTATCAGCATTGCTCCGAACAACGCCATCGTGGTAAAGCCCAACATCCGTTTTCCGATACCTTTCGGACTATGGATATACAATCGCTTTGAAAGGTATGAAAAAGGCTTCGGAAAGTGGATATTCAAAAAACTGGCTGCCAAACCGGTATATGTTTCTACCGTAAATCCAGAAACCCGAATAAAAATAGCGTCCAATCTGCTGCACGACTACGGGTATTTCGACGGAAAAGTAACTTACCGGGTAGACAGTACCCGTAACCCGAGGGCTGTAAAACTGAGTTACGACATCGATATGGGAAATCCGTACTACATAGATACCGTGACATACGAAGGATTCAGACCACAAACCGACAGTCTGATTCATGCACATTTCGACGAACGGCTGATACACAGCGGAGATAATTTCGACGTGACGGTCCTGAATCAGGAACGGCAGCGTCTGATAGACCTCTTCCGCGACAACGGATACTACTACGCAAGAAATGAATTCATCACTTTCCTTGCCGATACAATCATGCGCAAAGGGTACGTCAAGTTAAAGATTGTACCCCGGCAAAGTATTCCCGAAGAAGCCCTCCGCACATATCATATCGGACATACTTCTGTGTACCTGACGGGATATAACGGTGAACAGCCTGACGACTCACTGAAGCTGCGCAACTTTACTATCTATTACTCCGGAAAGAAGCCGGGCATCCGCTACGGAGTGCTGCGCAAACGTTTTCTGTACCGTAAGGGAGAAGTCTATTCGCAGACCAGACAGAACTATACCCAGGAAGCTCTGGCACGACTAGGTGTGTTCAAGTTCAGCGAGTTTCAATATACTCCCCGTACAGGAGCAGAAAAAGATACACTCGACGTACGCGTGAATGCCATGTTCGACTTGCCCTACAACAGTGAGCTGGAGCTTAACGTCACTACCAAGAGTACCAAGCAGACCGGTCCCGGAGCCATATTCAACCTGTCGCGCAAAAACTTCCGCCGCATGGGAGCCTCACTCAATCTGGAGCTGAAAGGTTCATACGAATGGCAGACCAGCTCAACCGTCGACGGCGACAAGTCTGTTATGAACTCTTATGAACTGGGAGCAGCCCTGTCACTGGAGTTCCCTCGCCTTGTACTTCCATGGGTACGCGACCGCATTGACCCGTTCCGCTTCCCATCGCAAACGAACTTCAAGATTTATGCCGAACAGGTAAACCGTGCCCGATACTTCAAGATGCTGTCTTTCGGAGGAACCGTTTCGTACAGTTTCCGTCCGTCCAGAAGCATGAAACATACCGTAACACCACTCCATCTGGCGTTCAATCATTTGCAGCACCGTACGGCTACATTCGACTCGATTGCACAGGCTAACCCCATGCTGTTTCACAGTCTGGACGACCAGTTCATCCCTTCGGTCACCTATACCTTTACCTACGATGATTCATGGCGTCACCGCCGGATGCGAATATGGTGGGAAAACTCTTTCAGCTCGGCAGGTAATGTCACCTCACTTATTTATGCAGCCTTCGGCAAGAGTCTGAAAGAAAGAGAAAAGAAATTCCTCGGAACTCCATTTGCACAGTTCCTGAAGTTCTCGAGCGAGATACGACCGCTTTACTACATCAACGACAAGCAGCAGATTGCCGGACGACTGATGGCCGGAGTAATCTGGGCATACGGTAACAAGACCATTGCTCCCTATAACGAACAGTTCTACGTAGGAGGAGCCAACAGCATACGTGCTTTCACGGTACGTTCCATCGGTCCCGGACGTTTTCATCCGGCCGAAAACGCAGCCTATTCGTACGTAGACGAAACGGGAGATATCAAGCTGGAAGCCAATCTGGAGTATCGCTTCCGCATTTTCTCCAACCTTTTCGGAGGCAATCTGAACGGAGCATTGTTTCTCGATGCCGGAAACGTATGGCTGATGCGGAAAGACGAAGCACGTCCCGATGCGCAGTTTACGTTCAACAAGTTCTTCGACAATATTGCACTGGGAACGGGTCTGGGTATCCGATACGACTTGTCTTTCCTTGTACTTCGCCTCGACTGGGGAGTAGCCCTGCACGTACCTTACGAAACAGGAATCTCCAAATACTACAACATACCGAACTTCAAGGACGGAATGGGTATCCACTTCGCAATCGGTTATCCGTTCTAAAATTAGAACAAACTATATGCAGAATACAGGAAAACCCACTGAATTCTGAAACAATATCCCCAACTTGCTAAATAAGTTGGGGATATTGTTCTTTTATTAACAAAATGTAATATAAATACCTAATTAAAGATAATAGAATTCATAATCTGCCATTCATGACGAGCATCAAGCACAAGCACTCCGGCTGAACTTAAATCGATAGGCTCATCTTCACCATAATTCTGCGATTGATTCTTTTCCCCCATCGTATACAAACGATTACGTACAATACTAAAACAAGTTTCTGTATCAATATTATCGAGTTCGGTAATCACAGTACGTCCGTTCTCTCCATCAGGCAACGATACCAATGTACGGTCTTCACCTGCAGTTTCGTAATTACGTAAAATAATATCCCAATACTTTATCACCCTTCCTTCCGCATCAAGCATCTGCATTTGGAAAGTAGGTATTCCTTCTTCCACATCTCGCTGCGTCATAACAACCGAAACCCAAAAGCTATCACCGAACACCGTACCCCTCGGTAATGAAATCGTCCCCTTAGGATAGGATTCCTCATCAGTCTGCCAATTCGTATCGGCACTATCCAAATAACCATCGTCATTCATATCCAAGGGTAATAGCACGTTCTCCGTATTGCCAGGAAACCACTTGCACAAGTCAATCTCATACACAGAAAACGCATCGTTCACTGCTGATTCTGCCAAAGCACAATCATAGTCCGTACGCGGATTCATACCATTTATCACATTATCCTTATGAAAATCGAAAGCATCGTCCACACTTCTGAATCCTCCGAAGATAATAGTCTGATTACGTTTGGTCGCAACTAGCCGCAGCTTAGCCACACTACTGCCGTTTACCTGCACCGGCACACGGGTAAAATAGCCGAACGTACCCGCTACCTGCCGGCGAGCTACCATCAGTCCATGCTGTGCCTCTGCTTCAGCACTCAGTTTGGAAAGAATCACTCCATTTTCCACCCAAAAAATTTCTGCACCTGCAAAAACTTCTTCAGCATACCCTCCATTAGGGATAGTTACGGTTTCAGTCTGATTGTAATAATCCCCTACTTCTACACCTTTAAACGGCTCATAGCCTCCGTAAGTTCCGCTTTGGTAACCAATTACATATGCCATGTAATTCTTTCCTTCCTCCAGACACTCACTGCCGGTAAGCGTAATCGTGGCATATCGCCCCTGTCCGTCTTCCGTACTCCAGGGATAACTTGCTTTGTTATCTGGATTACTCCAGTTTTCAATCGTCTTTTTATATACCACCTTTGCCGGGCTCTGATACTCCACAATCAGTATACTGAGCTTGTCGAACGTCTGCGTAGGTGTAACGCTCGAAATAGGACGGCGTGATGCGACAGTAGCCGGATTCACCCCTTCTCCACCTTCAAAAAGCTCGCCCACACTTTCTACCGCTACAGTAAACGTCTGCTGCAGTGGCTTCCCATTCTGTCCTTCTGCATCAAGCGACGACGAATCGCTGCAGGCAGAAAGAAGCATCAGGACGATGCCTGACATATAAATCAATCTAGTATATTTCATAAGTTAATCATCCAATTAAGAAACTTCATACCCTTGTAACTACCTTACACAGTGCCAATTGTTATTGCAACACGCCAGAACAGTCTATAGGTTTTGACGGAATCCCCAGACAATAAAAATGATTTGCCTCAATCGGGAAAAGATACTTGTCGAGGTCGTCGATAATACCTGTGCCTATATCAGTTTCGTCTTCGAAATCAAGCCCGTCGCTATTTTGCCAAGGCTTTATCAACCGTACCTTTTTGCTGGAACCTACAATACCGGTCATGGAGGTAGTAACAAACTCCGCTACAAGCGTATAGTCGTACAGCTCCCTGTCTGGGATATTGACAGGCAGCATAAATGCCGTCAGGGAACATTTGTAAGCATAATCAGAAACGACTCCTGTACTAGATCCCGGAAGATATAAATCATCCTCTGTAAAGGTCTTATCCATCAGTACCCTGCCCTCTTCGTTGAAAGAATCATTCCCATAAGGGCTGGTAATGAAATCTGTAATTATCTTATCCGTTTCACTTTCTTGGGGAGCACTGGGCAATAGTTTCACTTGTGTATTCTGCGAATTATAAAGCAATATTCTCACGCGCTCTACTTCCTTTGGAATCTGATTCAGGCAAACCTGCAGACCTGCGACCCTGCGCCACAAATTAATCTCACCAATATTCTTGTCATTCTCCGATGCTGGCTTGAAATCTACGTACCCTGTAAAGAATTCCGAATGTGCCATATCAGTCGGAGTTTTACCCTCTTGAAGTGTAATCGGATCAGTCAGCTTACTGCCTATCCGAATAGACTCAGGCAAGCCATAAGTTTCTTTCGAGTTCATCCCGTCATAGTCTGGCATATTATCTTGCTCTGTCGCTCCATCTACACCTACCGCTACCAGCCGGTAAGTTTTTCCGACCGTAAATGTATAAGCAAACGTATACCGCATTACTGCCGTTTCATTCGGAAGATTATTAGCTCCAAAGTATTCTCTCCACCCCACATTAAAGCGGGCTTTACACTCACCATCGGTCCCAGCTTCGTCCATTTCGTAAATATAGAGATATACATCCGTAACGTGCTGCACACCACGAATATTATTTCCATAATCTCCATCATAAACCGGCAAGGAAGTACGGGTCTGCAAGTCACTCTGAGCCGCAATGGTAACCGTTACTCCCTCAACAGTCTGTATCGGTTCATTCTCCTTGCTGCATGAGGCTCCCAACAGGAGGAAGCCACACACAGTCAGGGCACAAAATACAGCATGTATGAATTGTTTCATTTTCATAACCTACTTTCCTTTCATTCTTTTACGAGATAGAAACGTCCGTCATTACTCTTCATCGCACCTGCATTTACTGTAAGCGAAGTACCATCCAGCAGGTAGCGCTTTCCGGTCTGCTTGTCAACCAGTGTCCATCCCTTCCAGTTGCTGCCATAATCCAAAGTGAATTCTGTCTGTTGCGAACCGTCCTTTACCATGAATCCTAAATCCACACGAGTTGCATTACTCATTTTCTGAATATCGAGCGCACGCTTGTCGGCTACGGTATACACCTTTACCTTCGGCATAAAGTCCTCGTCAATCAGTGCAACAACATCCTCCTTCGCATTGTATGCATCCGATGCTCCGGCACTGCGAAGCAGCGAACAAGAACTTACAGAGTTACCCGATACAGCCGAGATTTTCATTTCGCCTGCTGTCGGAACAGAAGCACTGCGGGAACTTCTGGTTGCGGTACTTGCAGAAGGCTGTACAAACATATCCGAGGTATAAGTTATATTAACATTGTCTGAAGCATAATCTCCTGACACCTCTACATAAAATGCCTGCAACGGTGCAATGGTGTTACTCTGTTCTCCATATCCTTCAAAGCTTAAATCTCCGTTTTCACCTAAGGAAATTCTGACCAATCCCTCTTCTTCTCCGAAAACACTTTCAGAATCTATGATACGGATAGCCTGAACAGACTGTTTATTTTTTGTCAGGAATGTCTTTATATCCAGATAACTCATAAACGGATTGCCTGCCACAAAATAGGTAGCTCCCTGTTCTTCATTCCGCAATTCAAAAGTAAATGAACTACCTGCATTCTCCGGATTAAATCCACTCACTTCATAAGCAAATTTTCCATTCATATTTCTTGCCCCTTTCGGCAAAGTTTCTTTTTTAACCCATTCGCCGGAAAGCGTATAATAATTGTACTCGGTATATGCTTTCGGGAAACGAAGACGATAAGAAGTCCCCCAATCATTTCCAACCATCATCTTGATGCCCTGTGCCTGCTCGTACTGCTGAGCCACGGCATTGAATGTACGACTCCAGTCGGCAGTAGCAACTACAGTACCGTTAAGATCAGTACCAGAAGTTGCAGTTGTAACCGCACGACTGTACATTTTCTGACGTACTATCGGATTGTGTCGCACTTCACGATAAGTATCCCCATTCAGCGGAGTAAAGTATGCCGGCATCTCAGGCGAAACAAACATATCGCCCGTAACCATGCCGTGAAGCGGAGTAGAAATCATATGATACATACCGCTTTGTACTTCCATTTCCACGTATGCACAGTCATACTCCAGATATTGTGTATTGAGTACAGCTGCTCCCGGTTCGAAATGAATATTCGCACAATAGTTACCGCCATAGAATTTATCTACACTACCCCAAGCTTTTAAGTTCGGATAACGTGTGGCTCCTGCAGGAATCACCACATTGGTACATCCCCAAGGAGAACCGTCCGTCCAGTTACTCCAGTTGTTCCAGTCGGTATCTGCCGTATTTCTCTTCCAGGTAGTCTTCAGCGGATGTACCTGAGCACGCAGCCCGTTGTAAGTAGACAATCCCGAAATAGAATAATCGCCTACCGGCAATGACAATTCAAAGAAATAGCCCTTATCATCCGGCTGCAATTCAGCCTCCTGTTCTATCTTCTGTCCGTTGCCGTTATACGGATAGCAGGTAAATGTAAGTTTAGTACCAACTTTATCATCCTGAGCATCGACAAAGATACGTACATTGCCCAAATAGGTTGTTTCATCCACACAAACATGTTCGGTTATACTCTTATATGCAATGTCGGTTTCTCCTTGATCATCCGGTTCTTCCGCACAGTCGGGAATACCATTCCCGTTGGCATCCGGACGGATATAGAAACCCGACAGCCAGACTGTTTCGAGCGCATCTGCCAATGAAGGGAACGAAATACGTACTTCATCGTAATCCTGTAAAGGAGTAACCTCCATATAAGCCAGTCCGGCATCGCTTATCACCTCGATGGAAGCCAATCCGCCGGAAGTAGACTCACTTGCTACCGCCTGTCCACCATTGTATGCAGCTATTGTCACATTCTGAAGAACAGACGCATTCAGCACATATCCCGGCGTACGGAGTATGGCACCCAGCGGCTGTCCGCCTCTGATGGAATTAAATTTTACAGCCACGGTAGAACGGCTTATCAGGCTGACTCCAGCTACAATAGAAGCCGCTGTCTGCTGACTGTTGTCGATTACGTACGATAGGTTGTTCATGGTAGCCCCCACACTTACCGCCGACGAAGATTTTGTTTCCGCATAGTTGATAGTCGCCCCATGCTTCTGTGCCGTGATCATTTCCATACAAGCCTCCGATGTCCCTGCATACTCTTCGCAAGTAGTGGGTTCGTAGAAAGCATAATACAAACGGAAGGTATTCAAATTGACATTCAGCAAGCCTGCAGTCCAAAGCTCCACCTGATCGAATGTCTGATCTGTTTCCACATAAAAACGCAATTTGCTTCCGTCGTTTCCTACCAGTCCCACTCCTACCGCGTCATTTTCTGCCGTCAGTCCGGAAAACACTTCTTTACCATCTTTATACAGTCTGATAAAGAAAAACTTCAAGACATCGGCACCCAGCAGCTGATTATTTGTCTGCATCACAAATCCCACGCGGGTCTTTCCTCCTTGCGGAACAATGTCTTGAGAAGAATGTACACCAGCCAGACTGCCAAACTGAATCAAGCTCAATACATTGATAGCTTTTGCATAATTAGTATAATCACCATCAACCAGATTCTGGCGGTTCTTTATCTTATCGAACAAAGAAATACCTCCCTGAGATCCACTGGATTCAACCACCGTATACTGTACCTCATTTCCAGAAGTATTAATCATCATCGTATTACAACCCGCCTCAGCTTCTTTTTTGTTGCGATGAATCACCGCATACGACCATGAAGTTTCTTCGCCTCGTTTATATATAGCCTGTACTACATAGTCACCATTTACGGTCATCCCAGTTATGCGGTTGCCCGATATAGAAGGAAATGTAGCTCCTTCGGGATAACTAATAAGTGAATACGTTACAGTACCATCCGATAGTGTCGGGAGGTTGTAATAATCGGTAGAAATGGTATCATTGCCAATGGTAAAATAAGAGGATACGTCTATCTCTACCGGATCGCGGGAGTAGGCGTAATGAATGGTTGTTGCTTCCAATTTGACACTCAGTGGAAAATCAATCTGTACTCCACGTGCAGCTTCTTTCGTAATAAAACTAAAATTCTTACTATTTCCTCCTACAGCAGAAAGACCAATACCTGTTCCCAATTTTTCATCTTGTTGTGATTTATTACTTTCATCCAAAGCATGCATAGTAACACCGCCTAAATCTACATTTAAAAGAGTTGCAGTAGAAGTTCTAAAACCAATCTCACTACCTGCAGGTATATCGGCATTAAAATTTACTCTAAATTTGGGCACTGATAGTAAAGCGTCAAGAGAGAAAGTTAATCCATCTGTCAAATCAGAATTACAAAGTTTCTCTTTGGAACTCCATCTACCTAGTCCAGCTACATTCTCAAATTCCTCTCCTTTCGCGTTCTCATAAGTACATTCCTTAGCCGCAATTTTTTCAGGATTCTCTCCTACAAATGCATAGTAAAACTTAGCGCTCTGATTAACACTTACGTCAACGTTCACACCAGCATATCCCAAGCGGACTTCATCAAAAGGTTTTGTAGCATCAAAAGAAACTTCATACTTGCCACCAGCAACATTCAGCAAATTCAAATCAAGCAACTGAAATCCGCCTCCACTCTCAGATAAAGAAGAATCCTGTACTTTACCGTTTAACAATGTCTGAACATAAAAAGATTTCAATACAGAAAGGTCCAGCACACCACCCTGAGGCTCATATACAAAACCAACCTTTACACCTTGCTCTTCGTTATCGTTGTAATAAACTCTATTTATATCACGAACAGAAAAAATAGGTATGCCAGCATCCACTTTAGCTAAACCGGAAACTGTTACTCCATTGGTTAAATCCTTATCAATGAGAAACTCCTGATTCTCATTATTCGCACCAACAGCTATCAATCCCTTGGTTATCTGGTTGATTACTCTTCCTTCACCCACCAAAGGAACACGACGATTAGGCTTATATGTAGCACCGTATGTTTCATTCTGTTCAACATCAAGACCTGAGGTATTTTCATCCTCATTAACACGTGTTCCACCTTGTTCGAAAGATTGTACCGAGGGAAGTAAATCCTCATCGCGGCATGAATAAAATACAACTGTCAGCAGTGCAGCCAGAAACAGCAGCACCGATGCAGACCATTTCTTTCCGGCTATTCGACAGGCGGAAAGAAAACTCCTTTGTCTGGATGTCTGGAAAAATACGCTCATTATCTTTAAATTTTATAGTTTTTACAATATTACTTCACTTCCCCGTCGTGCATAAAACAGTACTACCTGCCTGCGGTTTTACGCGATTCTTTCTCTGAATAATGACGGAAAGCTGCCTGGCTCTTGCCTTCGGAATAATAATGAAAGACAGGCAGTCTTCCGGCTCCGATTCGTATCGTTCATGAGAAATCTCACTGTTGCCAGCGTCTTGCAGAAGAGCTTTTTGTTACTTGACTTCGGAAATTCAATAAAACAGGGTAAAATAGTATTGCCTGAAAGTCAGGCAATACTATTTGATTTATCGGTCTAAAAATTAGTCCAATTCCATTCCGTGAATCACTTCCCAGTTATCGTTTACTTTCAATACAAGTTCCTGCTTGTTGTTCAATGACTCTGGTTTGTCATCTGGATTTTCTGGATTTGGTTCTGGATCCGGATCTGTAGGATCTGGATCTACACCAGGATTACTTGGGTTATCATACATCCTGGTACCAATACCATACAAGTGGTTACGTACGAGGCTGTAGGTGTTTGCAGATTCGGCAGTTGCATAAGTATCCCAAGCTAAGCCAGTCCAATATGTAACATTATTGCTATTTCCATTAGACTTTACCTGTTCATCAGTTGAACCCAGATTCACTTTCCAACTTCTGAGTACTTCTTCATTATCCTTTCTCAATTGCAAAGTCAAAGTCTGCTTTCCACCTACATGTGCAAACGGGATAACAAATTCACCACCAAAAACAGAACCTTTTTCGAAAAGAGCGTGTCCTTTATATTTTTCCGGTTTTGCCCAATTATTATCAGTATCAATCAAATTATCACCGTCATCATCCTTAATAGTTGTAAACCATTCATTCAAATCAATAGTGCAAATCTCATAAGGATCACTTCCAGATTTACCATTGGTACCGTTTACTACATATTTTACATTCTCGCCATTACCAGAACCATTTCCAGTAAGATCAAAGCTATTGAAATTACCAAGAACCAATGACTGATTCTGAGCACTTGCAACCAGTTTCAGATACTTAGCACCTTCCATATAAGGAATATCCTTAACATAGGCAAAAGCACCTGCTACCTGACGGTTCAGTACCACCGGTTCCTTAAAACCTTTTCCTTGTTCAACAGTCAAACCCATCTGTCCGGCAAAGATTTCTTCACCAATCTCATTCGTAGCGCCATCTTTAATTGGCAACACCATGTTTTCCTTGAAAGTACCTTCTTTTGCAACACTTGTTACAGCATCTAAAGTATAATCACTGTTACTGCTATAACCTACCGCATAAATCTTATAAGTACCGGCAGCAAGTTTATCTGCATCCTTCAGTTCGATAGTAGTCTGGCGACCATGACCACCGGTAGTATATACTGTTGAAACTTTGTTATCATTCCACTCAGAGATTTCTTTTACATATACCACCTTACCATCATTATCACAAATCCACAGCTTCACATTTTCAATAGTCTGTTTAGCCTCAGCACTATACAGCGGACGTCCGGCACGGGTAGCCAGTCCGTCGCCACCATTTTCTACCTGAAGTGTGATAATCTGAGCACCGTCAGCTACACTCTCTACGCCTGTTCCATCTTGTACATATACGACCTCCTTGGTACAAGAGTTGAATGACAATGACGCTATCAAAGCCATTCCCAATAAGTAGTTTTTCTTCATACTTAAAAATTTAAACTATAAATAATAACATTATCAATAATCGGTCAATCAATCCAGTTCCATATCGTGCAGTAACTCCCAGTTGTCGTTTACCCGAAGGTAAATCTCGAAGTCGCCCTCACCGCTTCCGCCTTCGTCTACATACACATACTTCAGGATGGTAATCTCGTTACGCCCCATGGTGATGTTTATGTCCTGTGGCTCCAGCGTAGGATAATAAGCAGCTCTGCCCTGACTTCCGGCTGCCGATTTGTCGATAAACATCACACTCAGCGTAGAACCTTCGTACGACGGCGACGGACACATCAGGGTTTCGCTCTTTATTTCACTGCGTATATCCTGCCAGTCGAGCTCGGTATGTATATCGGTCAGGGTGGAATACTGGAAACCATTGTCTACAAAATTGTAGATGTCTTGTATATCTTTGGTGGAGAAGTCGATGTTATCGGGGATTCCCTCCGCCTTGATAAGCAAGTTGCCCTTGGTACGCTCCATGGCAAGCGAATGTTCTTCGTTGCCGTAACGATAGTCGAACGTAGCACTTGCCAGATAGATGTCGTTTGCCGCCGCACCCACAGCTTCCATTTCTGCCGTAGTAGCATCTTCGCCCAGCGGCTCGTCGCTTTTCATGTTCCCCCATACGGTAAGGGTATATTTTCCATACGGCAACGACTCGGGAAGAGTGATAAGCTGAGTCTGATCATCGTTGTCTACCAGCGTATTTTTCTGCTCTGCCACTACCTTTCCTTCGGCATCGTGTACAATGTAGTAGAGCGTGCTCACATAATCGCGGAACGGCAGGTTTTCTGCCTTGCGCTCCATCAGTCCCAGCTTCACGGCATCGTCGATGTTGAAGTAATTCTTGTCTTTTACCGTAAGCGTAACCTGTAGCGGCGGACAGGGAGGAATGGAGTCGCGTATGCAACTGCTCCACAGAAGACACACAGCCACCGGCAATACATACAATATCTTTATTCCTTTACTCATAGTCTTTTCCTCCTGTCAATGCTTGAAATGCCGGTGTAGTAAGGTAAGGAAGGAAATCCGGCTCTGTTTGCATTCGTTCCTTCAATCGGCTGTCGGGCAGCGCATGTTCCAGACGGGCTGCTACCTCGTTCGCCTCTTTCTGCATACGTGCAGCCACCAGCGCACGTACGTATTCTGCCAGCGGAGTGTGGTCTTCGCAGCGATCCATAATGGAAGCCGCATGCTGTGTATCGCCAACACTGAGCGATACAACCGCCGCATTCACGTCTTCGTACCCCCGCATCAGCGTGTATGCCTCTTGCAGCTTTCTTTCCTGTGCCTTGAGCAATGCCAGATTGTAGCGCGCCTGAGGCAGTTCGGTATTGGTCTGAAGCAGCTCAATAGCTTTTTCGTTGTTTTCCTTATATACATATACGGCTGCCTTGGTATTCAGCACCTCGGGTGAATATTCTTTCAGCCCGTTGAGCACTGCCTCGGCCTCGTCTGCCTTGTCTTCACGCAGCAGAAGTACCGCCAGATTATTGGCTGCCACCTGCGATTGCGGGAAGTAGTGCAAAATGGTACGGTATACCTCCTTCTTCTCTTCGGGAGTCTTCTTCAGGGTCGATACGCGCAGCAGCTCTTCTTCGTTGAAGGCATCGGGACGCTTGCCGTACATGTCGAGCAGTTCGGCATCGCTAGTGAAACTCTTCAGTGTATATGTATATACGTATTCTACCTTGCGGTCTTTCTGCAAGTAATTGTTTTTGATGTCGTTCCAGCAAGACAGACGGCGGATATAGCATTCTGCCACATCGTCGTTCTCGGCATTATACTTATCTAATATCTCTCTTACCTTCAGCGAGTCGGGGTGTCCGTCGGCAATCATTGCCTGCAGCACCGGCATCCAGCCTTCGGGACGGGAACCGACACTGAAACGTGAAGCTTGCGACGCACTGATATGAAGCTGGTCTACCAGCCAGTTTTTGGCAGAATTGGCACGGTTGCGCGACAAGGTAGTATTGAAAGCATACGAACCGTCAGCCGATGCCATACCGTAAATGCTTACCCTGTTCAGTGTGGCAAGCGAGTCTGTCACGATTTTCTGCAGCGTAGCAAGCATACGGTTCATCTCGTTGCGGTTATCACCCAGCGAGAGGTTGATGTCGTAACGGTTTATCACGAACTGCAACAAAGCTTCTCCTCTGCCTTCCATAACCTTGGGACGGATAACAAACTCTGGCTCAATCCAGTTCAGTTGAAGCGATTTCTTGGGCTCTATCAGCGTAGGGATATTGTTGATGTAAGCAATATCTACGGTATCGGCAATACCACACTCACCACATCCGTCGGTAGAAAGTACGGCCACAATGCGTCCGCCGTCAATATCGGCAGGCACGGCTACCCGTTCGGAATAGGTTACATCGTACTCCTTGCGGTTGTTTACCTTGCGTGCGACATTTGCCAGTGTATCAACATAGCCGTCGAGAAGTACACGGCGGTTCATTTTCTTACTATAGATAGGAGCATCGAACACCATAGGAGTGTATTCTGCCAGCATAGAGTCTTTCTGCAGCAACTGCGGAACAACAATGAGGCGGGTACGACCTGTAAAGGCCTTTTCCGGAATGTGAATATTCACATCCACACCCACAGTAGACATGCTGTCGGGAGTAAGCGTACGCACCGGTGTTACCGCAACTTTCTTATTCATACCCGATGATGCACAGCCGGCTACTCCAAGCCACAAGCATCCAGCCCAGATTAAATATGTATATCTGAATTTCATATTGCAAACGTTTAAAAGATATAAGAAACCGATACAGCCAATTTTGTAAGCCCCCAATAATCTTTGGTCTTGTCTTCATGGCACTTACTGCAAGGAATGCGGGGACTCTCCTTATACCACAGGCGAGCGTATCCGGCACCAATCAGCGCTTCCAGGTTCCAGTGCGACGACAATATCCAGTTGTACCCATAGGTTACTCCCCCTCCGGCCAAGTAACCGTCGTATCGCTTATCACTGAAACCTCCATAATATTGTGCTCCATGCAAGTGAATTCCTACAAAATGACCTTCAAAACTCTCGCAGAACCAGTATCTCAATTCTGGTTGCACAAGCCAGAAACGCATTTTTCTGTCATCCTTAAACGTCCAAGGATTGTATACCAGCTGCCAGTCGGTAGTAAACTTTCGGCTCAGACCAACTTCAATACTGGCATTAGGAGTGGTAGTTCCCCAATAAAGCATATTTGTCTTCAAAGCTACGTTTTGAGCATTTCCGTTTCCTCCGAAACACAGAAAGGCACATAGAAAGAATAATTTTCTATATTTCCGTATCATCTACACTATCATTTTATTTTTTTGCAAAGGTAAACAGCAACGGAAATACAAAAATTACAAATTCACGTCAAATAATTACAATTTACAATCACCCTATAATTCTAGTCAACCTATACAGTTTTTCCAATTGCTTCTTTTCGTATTTCATTAGGAGTCTTTCCAAAATATTTTTTACAGAATGTAACCAGATACGAAGTTGAAGAGAACTTATATTTTTCGGCAATCTCACTAAATGACAAATTGCTCAAAGCAACATCGCACTTCACAAACTCCTGTTTACGTAATAAGAGCCAGTTTTTAGCTGTTTCATTGAAAGTTTCCTTAAAGCGCCGATTAAACGTACTCTGACTCATATTTGCCTGTAAAGCAAAATCCTTGACATCAAATATCTTGCGGCTATTCATTAATACAAAATCCTTAAATTCTAAATTTTGGCCCAAAACGGGATAGAAAAACAAAGCCAGTTCTTCTTTTGTATATCCGGCACGCAAATACAAGAAAAGTTCATCACGCTTTATCTGATGATAGTGTATGCACCCCAATCCCTCTTTTAAACAATCTACTAGTAAAGAAAAGAAACTTTGCAGGCGCATATCCAATTTCAAGCAATATGGACTTTGATAAGTGCTTTCAGATATAAAACGCGACAACTGTTGAATGGAAAAACGCGAGCACAACTTCAAATCGTTTGCAAACGAACATAATAATAAGATAGTAGCTTTCCGAGCAAAGGTCGTTATTTGTTTATTTCTTGGAAGTAAAAACATATACCCCAATTGAGGAGTAAAATATTTATCTATTTCATATCTTATCTCAATATCTCCTTGTAACAAAATAACCAAAAAAGTTGTATTAAGAAACCGACGTTCCACAGTATGCCCTTCGGGAATCTCCATCAACGTAAAAACTTTATTGAATTCTTCCGCATAATTAGTACACGAAATATGTTCATTTTTATACAAGAGTGTCATGCCTTTTCACTAATTAGGTTAATACTTACTCCTCAAAAAGCTTCTTTGACTTGTTAAGAACTTTACATATCCATTTATAAAAGCACAACAAATATAATTATTCTCTATATAAAAAACACACAAAAAAAAAGTTTTTTTCCTAATTAAACTAACGTGAGTTCGATATAAGATTAGAAAATAGACAGCTGTCCGTCATTGACAAAA
>OOIF01000535.1_pt1 | contig 42018 bp, 35 predicted proteins | sample 1691961 | NCBI WGS metagenome assembly OOIF01 (sample SAMN06348146, study PRJEB24527) | human gut metagenome | biome: human gut; feature: ankylosing spondylitis patient; material: feces | host: Homo sapiens | place: China | collected 2015-10 | reverse complement strand
ATAGGCATTATTGAAAATAAAATAATAGTCAAACAAAAATGGAAATAACAGAAAATGGAAAGAATTAAAATCAAAGATATATATGAAAATCTTATATAAAGAATAACAGGCAGATTACATAATAAATATTATGTTGTATTATCATAAACCTTAAGAGATGATACCACATCATTAATGATAAAACAAGAGAATAATACATATTTTTATATAAAAAACAATAATTCGACATAAAAGTATAGTGAAAATCAGCCGTAAGGACATATATTGTCATATAAGAAGCAATAAAAATCTAATAAAATCCAGAATATATAACATACCAAATACAATAATTATATTTATATCTGACAGATGTATCTTTACAAATATATAAAATCATATTTTACAAATCGAATAATCAAATACTGCCAGTATAGAAATAAATAAAAAGGCAGGAATAATCATACATTCATACCTAATCAGGTAATTATCCCATAAAGAATAAAGGTACGTACAACATAATATTTATTACGTTGTATGAGTGATAAGACAATCTTAGCAGAATCAAAAATGATTGCAGGTGAGGTGTTATGCGAATCAATAGAGAAGATTACATAATCGAACGCGATTATAGAAAGAAAAGACTTGAAGAATTCCAGGAAGCTATTCAGGAAAATTTAAGAGGAGTATCTACAGAAATTATAAGTGAATTAGTAGAAGAAAGAGAACGTCAGAATCTTACGCAGAAGGATGTAGCAGATATAACAGGTATACTTCCATACAATCTTGCAAGATTTGAGACTGGTACACGTATTCCTACACTCATGGTGCTTGAAAAGTATGCTTCTGCACTGGATAAACATATAGAGATAAGATTGTGTGATAACACAAAAAAGTAAATTAAATATAAAACTTTATATGATGGAACGTTTTTTTACAGCAGAAGGATGTATTAGCTGGTAGTGAAGATAAAATGTCACATCTATATAGAAAAGAAAGAAAGCTATGCGCAAGGGAATGCTGAATGACAATTTGAGCAGGAGATAAATGTAAGCGTTGGGGTGGAGATAGTGTAGAAAATATAGATGAGAATAGATAGAGGAACAGATAGAGAAGTTATGAAAAACATAGAAAAAAATCAAATGAGATGTGTTGAAGTATATAAAAAATTATATCATCAGGAACCTTTTGATATAGCATTTTGTCCATATCGTATTAGTCCATTGGGTGCACATATTGATCATCAGTATGGAAAAATAAATGGTCTGGCAATTGATAAGGGAATACATATGGCTTATCACCCTAAACAGAATGGTGTTGTGGAGGTACAATCATTAAACTTTCCAAAACGTGCACAGTTTTTTGTGTGTGATGTTCCGGAGGAAAAACAAGGGGATTGGGCTGATCATCTGCGAGGGGCAACAATGATACTTGGAGAAAAGTATCGTTTAAAAATTGGTTTATCAGGAATTATTGAAGGTAGTTTGCCTATAGGTGGATTGTCTTCATCAGCCTCAGTCATTATTTGCTTTTTATCAGCACTATGTAAAGTTAATGGTATTCATCTTGATTCAATGGAGATGATTTTAATGGCAAAGGCAGCAGAAAATAAGTATGTTGGAGTTTCATGCGGAAAACTTGATCAGAGTTGTGAAGTTCTTTCTAAGAAAAATCATTTGCTTTACTTAGATACAAAAGATGACAGTTATGAACTTATTCCAACGAACAATAATATGAAACCATATAAAGTAGCAATTTTCTTTTCTGGCTTGGAACGTTCATTGAAAAATTCTAAGTATAATTTGCGACAGGATGAGTGCAAAGCAGCAGCGTATGCACTTATGGGGTATGCAGGTATTGATTATGACACATTTGAAAATACAAGACTTAGGGATGTGCCGTTTGAGATATTTGAAGCTTATAAATCACGTTTGCCAGAATTGTGGAAACGTCGTGCTGAACATTATTATAGTGAATTTTATCGTGCTGAAAAAGGTGCAGAACTATGGCGCAAAGGCGATTTAGATGGTTATGGTCAGCTTGTTTTTGAAAGTGGAAAATCGTCAATATATAGCTATGAGTGTGGGTGTGATGAATTAAAAAAACTATATGACATTATGTTAGATACTGATGGTATTTATGGAGGTCGTTTTTCTGGTGCAGGATTTAAGGGCTGTTGTATGGCTCTGATTAATCCAGATAAGGCGGAGGATATTAAAGAAAAAGTTAACACAGAATATCTGAAGGCTTTTCCAGCACTGGAAGGAAAATATAGCTTTCATTTGTGTGAGAGTGCAGATGGTGTTGAATTATAGGAGAAATATATAAATGAAATGTTTGATTTTGGCAGCTGGTTATGCCACTAGACTTTATCCATTGACTGAAAATTTCCCAAAGCCGCTTTTAAAGGTTGGAAGAAAATCTATTTTGGATTGGCTGGTTGACGATTTGGTTGAGACAACAGATATAGATGAGTTCGTTATTATTTCAAATCATAAATTTGCTAATTATTTTGAAGAATGGAAAAAACAAAAAGAAAAAATAAGAACATATAAAATTACTGTTTTAGATGATGGAACGAGTACTAATGATACACGTCTGGGTGCAGTAAAAGATATTCAGCTTGCTATAGATAAACTGCAACTTGATGATGATCTTTTGGTTATGGCTGGAGATAATGTGCTGGATTTCAGCCTTTCAGGATTTGTCAAGTTTGCTATGGAAAAGAATACATCTAGTGTAATGTGTCATGAAGAAAATGAGCTGAAAAAGCAACAGAAAACAGCAATTATCACACTAGATGAAAATAATATGATTACCAGCTATGAAGAAAAACCTAAGAAACCAAAAGGAAATCTGGCAGTCCCTCCTTTTTATTATTATCGTGGATGTGATGTGAAACGTATTCATGAAGCATTAGATGATGGATGTGGTTATGATGCACCAGGAAGTTTTGCTGCATGGCTAAGTAAACAGACTGACATGCATGCTTATTGTATGCCAGGTAAAAGATATGATATTGGAGATATTAATAGTTATACATATGTAAAAAGTGTTTTTACAGAATAAGGTAAGTGTTCATACAAAATATTTAAGGATATAGGAGTGATAAGATGAAGATTTTAGTTACGGGAGCTAATGGATATCTCGGACAAGGTGTTGTAAAAGCACTATTAAATAATGGACATAATGTCATAGCAGCAGATTTTAAGACTACATATGTTGATGATCGTGCAGAAAGAGTTGATTGTGATTTGTTTTCAATAGAAGACCCTTATATATTTTTTGGTAAACCAGATGTTCTTCTTCATTTGGCGTGGAGAGATGGATTTGTACATTATTCGGAAAATCATATTGCGGATTTACCAAAACACTATCATTTTTTGAAACAAATTGTTGATGCCGGAATTGATAAAATCAGTATTATGGGTACAATGCATGAAATTGGATTCTATGAGGGAAGTATCAATGAAAATACCACATGCCATCCTATGAGTCTTTATGGAATTGGTAAGGATGCACTGCGTAATTGCGTTGTGATGATGACTAATGGTAAACATACAAATTGGCAATGGCTACGTGGTTATTATATTGTAGGTCATTCTGATTTTGGATGTTCTATTTTTTCAAAAATCACAGAAGCAGAAAAAGAAGGCAAAACAGAATTTCCATTTACTATGGGACAGAATCAATTTGATTTTATTGATTATGATGATTTTTGTGATCAGGTTGCTGCAGCTGTTGGACAAGATGAAGTTAATGGAATTATTAATATATGTTCTGGAAAACCTGAAAAACTGGCAGATCGAGTAGAACGATTTATTAAGGAAAATGGTTACAGTATTAAATTAAAATATGGAGCATTTCCTGATCGTCCATATGATTCTAAAGCTGTCTGGGGTGATAACAGGAAGATTATGCAAATTATGAATGAAAAGAAGTACATGTCATAAGTGAGGTCTTATGTAAATGAAAAAGTTATTATTAATAATGCCCAATTTCTTTAATTATCCACATGAAATTAGTGAGGAACTGACTAATATGGGGTATGAGGTTGATTGCTTTGATGATCGTCCTAGTACTAATGGATTTATAAAGGCAATTATTCGTGTCAATAAAGATTTAATTGGAAAGTATATAGCAAACTATTTTGAAACAATAATGAAGACTGTACGTATTAAAAAATATGATGTTGTTTTCTTAATATCTGGACAATCTTTATCATTTAGTGAAGAAATGATTATGCAGATTAAGAAAGAGCAGCCACAGGCAAAATATATTCTTTATCAGTGGGATTCGTTAAAAAATTTTCCATATATAAAGAAAATAGAACCATTGTTTGATGATTGTTATTCGTTTGATAGAAATGATGTTAACGCAGATGAAAAGCTTAAATTTTTACCATTATTTTATACGAGACAATATGAGATGATTGGAAGAGAAAATAAGAAAGATTATAAATATGATTTTTGTTTTGTTGGTACGGCACATCCCAAGAAATATAAATTTATTCAATTGATGTCTAATCAGCTGAAGCAAGTATACACTAATCAGTTTATATATTATTTTTTTCCATCAAGAATAGTTTTCATTTACAGGAAGATTTTTAATAAGGAATTAAAACATGCAAGATATAATGAATTTCATTTTGAACCATTAAAAGGAGAAAAAATGAATTTTGTTTATAGTAATTCAAAATGTGTACTTGATTCAGCACAGGAAGGTCAGTTGGGTCTTACTATTAGAGTGTTGGAGGCATTAGGAGCAAAAAAGAAACTTATTACAACAAATGAAGATATTGTAAATTATGATTTTTATAATGAAGAAAATATCTATGTTTACGATGGAAAAACTTTTGATTTCAATTCACCTTTTTTTAAAAGTGAATATAAAGAGCTGGATAAGGAAATGTATGAAAAATATTCTTTGCATAGCTGGTTAGTAAAGATGCTGAATTGAGGAGAGGTAAATGGATCCAATTAAGTGTTTATGGACTGTGAGAGCAGTCATTTATAAAATTATTTTTGGAAAAATAGGAAATATGACTTATATAGGACATCCACTGTTTATTAAAGGGAAAGATAAAATTTTTATTGGAAATCATGTAAGAATATTTCCTGGTATAAGGATGGAAGCATTAAACGGTGGCGAGATTCATATAGGAAATAATTTAGCTATAGAGCAAAATGTTCATATAATTTCAGGCGAAAAAAGATTGTGTATTGGAGATGATACTACAATTTCTGCAAATGTTTTTATTTCAAATGTTGACCATAGATATAATGATGTTGAAAAAAGTGTTATGGATCAATCATTGGTATTTAAAGAAACACAAATAGGAAAAGGATGTTTTATTGGATATGGTGCCGTGATTTTACCAGGAACAAAACTGGGAAATCATTGCATTGTTGGAGCCAATGCTGTGGTTCGTGGCTTTTATTCAGATAATTGTGTGATTGCAGGAAATCCAGCGTGTGTTATAAAAAAATATGACTTAGAATCTAAGTCTTGGAAAAAATCGAGGTGAAAAATGGCAGATTTAACAGCAATTATTTTGACACGAAATGAAGAAAACTATATTGCAGAATGTATCGAGTCAATTAAATCAATAGCAAAAAGAATTGTTGTTGTTGATAGTTTTAGCGAAGATAAAACTGTTGAAATTGCAAAAGAGGCTGGTGCAGAGGTTCATCAACATGAATTTTTTAATTATGCAAAACAATATATGTATGCAGTTGAAATTGCTAATGTTAAAACAACATGGATATTACGTATTGATGCAGATGAAAGGCTTACAGCAGAATCCGCAGAAGAATTGGAAAAATTATGTAATGAAAATGAAAATACGAGTGTTTCAGGTATTGAGTTACGTTTTTATAATATGTTTTTAGGCAAACCGATGATGCATGGTGGAATGTATCCATGGAAGAAATTAAGTGTTTATAAAACGGGAATTGGTAATATCGAGGATCGTAATATGGATGAGCATATCATTTTGAAATCAGGAACTATTAAAGAAGCAAAAAAAGATTCCATACATCTGGCTTTTCGTGGACTTACATTTTTTACAAATAAGTGTAATTGGTATAGTACGCGTGAAGCTATGGATTATTTTGAACAAAAAAAAGTATCGACTTCAAATGCGGATTTTAAAACAAGATTGAAAATGAAATTGTATTATAAATTACCTCTAGGGTTTCGTTCGTGGCTATATTATATTTACCGATACTATATAAGGTTAGGCTTCTTGGATGGTAAGGAAGGAAAAATTTTTGCATTCCTTCATGCTTACTGGTATAGATTTCTTGTTGATGCAAAAATATATGAGCATGAAAAAATGGGAACGGAATTTAAACCAACAGGTGCATTAAAATAAAAATAGGAATGATGAAAATGAAAAAAATATTTAGATAAATTAAAGCAATATGCAAAAGATGTGGAACTAAAGTAAGTCCATTAGCTATTTTACATAATGTAAAGTATGATAAAACAAGTGCCATTCGTAATTTTGTTAAAATGGAACGAGCATCAATTGGAAAATGTTCATCAATAGGTACACTTTCGGCAGCATATGATTGTGAGATTGGAAATTTTTGTTCTATTGCAAGAGAGTGTTATATAGGAGGAGCCTCTCATCCTTTAGATTGGGTATCAACATCGGGGTGTTTTTATTTGAAATATAATTATACAGGCATGTGTTACAATGAAGCTGATTATCAGTGGCATCGACAAACCAAAATAGGAAATGACGTGTGGCTTGGAATTCGCACTATTATTCAGGGTGGGGTATCAATTGGCGATGGTGCAGTAATTGGTGCAGGTAGTATTGTAACAAAGGATGTTGGTCCTTATGAAATTTGGGCAGGAAATCCTGCAAGATTTATAAGAAAACGTTTTGATGATGAAACAATAGAAAAACTATTAAAATCTCAGTGGTGGAATTGGGATGATGATAGATTAAAAGAGTATGGTGATAAATTCAATTCATTAGATGAATTTTCTAAAATTTTGTAATTTAGTATAGGATGTAATTATGATTAAGATATTAATGATTTTAGGCGGACTTGGGAAAGAAGGCATTACTAATTCTGTTTTAACGTATTTAGAGAATCTAGATATGACAGATTTAGATATGACACTAGGTATTGCAGGAGAGGCAGATCCTAAATCTTTAGAAAGAGCAAGAAAAATATGTGTTAGTATTCATTTTTTACCAGGACGTAATGTTAAACCTGTTGAATATTTTTTTGCATTAAAGAAGTTGGTAAAGCAAGAAAAATACGATATTGTTCATGTACATGGAAATAGTGCTACTCTTGCAATTGATATGTTTGCTGCAAAAGAGGGAGGAGCAAATGTAAGAATTGCACACAGCAGAAATACATCATGTACGCATCCGTTTATGGATAGATTAGCCAGACCATTTTTCAACCATATGTATACAGATGGATTTGCTTGTGGTGAAGAAGCTGGTAGATGGTTATTTGGAGATAAAACATTTACTGTTATGCCAAATGGAAAGAATGTAGATAGATATCTATTTAAACAAGAGAAGAGAGATGAATTAAGAAAAAAATATCATGTGCAGGATAAAATAGTAATTGGTCATACTGGAATTTTTAATAATCAGAAAAATCATAAATATTTAATTAACACTTTTAATGAACTTTGTAAGAAAAATGAAAATTACGAATTATGGTTAATGGGAGCTGATGGAGGAACATTTCAAGAAGTCAAGAAACAAATTAATGAATATGGATTGAAAAGTAAAATTCGACTTTTCGATTATCAGCCTAATGTAGAGGATTACCTATGTGCCATGGATATTATGGTATTTCCTTCACTTTATGAAGGATTACCGAATGTAGTAATAGAATGGCAAATGTCGGGACTTCCTTGTTATCTGTCAGACACAATAACAAGAGAGTGTTGTGTTATGGAAAATGTTAAGTATCTACCTTTGGCTGAAGATGTAAGTGTATGGGTTGAAGCTATTGAAAATTGTAAGATAGAGGATAGAAATGTTAATAGAGAACTGATAAAAGAACACATGAGAGAGGCTGGATTTGATATTAAGCAAGATGCAGAAAAGCTTCGTGAAATGTATTTGAAATTAGGAAAGGAATCCGTAAATTAATGAAAAAAGTTATATTTGTTAGTGGTAGATTAGGTGGAGGAGGCTCTGAAAGAGTTCTTACATTAGTCGCTAATCAAATGAAATGCGATGGATACAATGTTTCAATCATTACATTTAATAATATGCCAGTTGAATATGATAATGAATGTATGGTATCAAATATTCATTATACTAATGATTTTAATCAGATTCAAAATTTACGTAGAGAAATTAAAAAAATTTCACCGGATGCTGTCATTGCTTTTGAGTATTATGTTGGAATGAAAACTGTTTTGGCAACAAGAGGAATGAAAATGAAAGTTATTGTTTCTGAAAGAAATGATCCTCATAAGCTAGATGCACAGCCATTAAAAAAACATCTAAGAAATATTTTATATGGTTGGGCAGATATTGTAGTGTGTCAAACAAATGATGCAAAAGCATATTTTTCAAAAAAAATTCAAAGAAAATCGGTGGTTATATGTAATCCAGTAAGAGATGGACTTCCTTTATGGAAAGGAGAAAAATCACATACGATAGTTAATTATTGCAAATTAGAGAAACAGAAGAATCTTCCGCTTCTTATAAATGCTTTTAGTATTGTTAAAGATAAACATCCAGATTGGAATCTTGAAATATATGGAGATGGTTCAGAAAAACAAAACCTACTTGATTTGATAAAATCAAAAGGCTTACAAGAAAGTGTGAAAATTTATCCATTTGTAGAAAATATTCATGAAATTGCTGCAACAAAATATATGTTTGTGTCTTCAAGTGATTTTGAAGGAATTTCAAATTCAATGCTTGAAGCAATGGCGATGGGCATGCCTGTTGTATGTACAGATTGTCCTATAGGTGGAGCAAAGATGATAATTGAAGATGGAATAAATGGGTTGTTAGTATGCACTGAAAAATACATTGAATTAGCAACAGCTATGGAGCATTTGATACAAAATTATGATATTGCAATAAAAGTATCTAGAAATGCTAAGAAGGTTAAGGATAGATATGCGTTACCTTTAATAACAAAGAAATGGGAAATGTTAGTTGACTATTGTTAAAAGGTGCATGACTGCATTATATAATATGGTTGTAAATGGAGAATCTAATGGCAGGAATGGCAGAACAAAAGGTAAATATAAATAAATGTGGAATTTTACTGTTTTTATTTGGAACAATTGTTCTTGAAAATGGTAGTACATTGATGAAAATTATAAAATTTTTAGGTGTTGGATTGGCAATAATTGTTGTAATTAGAAGGCACTATATTTCAAAAAGCACTTATATTTGGTGGTTATGTTTATATAATATATATGCGTGTATGACAATATTGTGGGCAGTAGATACAAAAACGGCAGTTACTATGTCAAAGACGATTGTTCTTAATTTATTATGTTTATGGGCTTATGTTCAATTTGTAAATAATAAAGAGCAATATATAAAATTAAGCTGCAAAGTTATGACAATTTTACCAGTAGTTGCATTTTTTAACCTTGTTATGGAGCATGGTAAGATTGCATTTGTGAGTTTAAGAAATCTAGAAGGGGAACAGTCTGCATTACATAATGGATTGGGATTAAGTGCAGCATTTGCTATATGCTTAATTATAGCACTAAGAAATAAAAAAAATGAAAATTATAAATCTCTTATTTTGACAACGTTAATAATTATTATGAATCTTCTAGTGGTAGCGTTATCTGGTTCAAGGAAAGCAATTATTTATTTGGTAATTCCTCTTATTGTTTTTTATATTTTAAAAAGTAAAAATCCTATAAAATTTATTCGTAACGCTTTATTAGTAATGTGTGCAGTTATTATTGTATATTTTTTACTTATAAAAGTTCCGTTTTTTTACAACAATATAGGCGACGGATTACAAACAATGATTGCAGGATTAAAAGGTAATGAAACGGATGCAAGTACGATGGCACGATTAAGAATAACAAGTTGGGGATTTGAAATGTTTAAGAAAAAACCTTTTTTTGGTTATGGTTTGGAAAATTTTAAGATATTGCATTTAAATCGATTTGGCAAAATGTATATTGCAGATAATAATTACATTGAACTTTTGGTGGATCAAGGTATTGTAGGATTAATACTGTATTATTTATTTCATATACATATTATAAGAAATTTTGTAGATGTGATTAAAAAAAACAGAGGTAACGATTTTTTGATTATGCTTTTAGGAATAGAAATATCAATATTAGTGTGCGATTATGGAGTAGTGTCATATCGTAATATGTATATTCAGGTTTTAATATGTACAATTTCAATGGTATTACAAAACACAAAACGGAGTATGTAATTCAGATAAAATGTTGTCATTTATTGGACTACCAATATTTATATAGAAGGGAAGGATAATGGGTTTGAATGAAAAAAATATGTATAAACAGCGTATTAGCAATAGAAATAGTAATTTGGAACTATTAAGAATTATTTTAATGTTTATGGTTGTGGCTCATCATTGTGTTACAGCATCTGGAATACAGAATTCATATGATTTGACGAATAATTTTATAAAAACATTATTGATCCAATGGACAGGAATGTGGGGGAAGACAGCCATAAATGCCTTTGTATTGATTACAGGTTATTTTATGTGTAAAAAGCAAATGAAGTGGAAAAAAATAGTCAAGATTGTGCTAGAGATAAAGTTTTATGACATTATTTTGTTTGCTTTATTTACACCTAAAATTACTCCACTTGCTATAATGAAAAGAATGGTAAGCATAAGTATGAATATAAATCATAGTTTTGTTGGGTCCTTTGTGGTTTTATATTTGTTCATTCCATATATTAATAAGTTAATAAATGTATTAACAAAAAATGAAATTGAGCATTTTTTAGCATTACAAGTTGTGATTTATACAATTATAGGAACATTTATAGGAAACTATGCGGTCTTTACTCATTTAAGTTGGTATATATTCTTATATTCTTTAGGAGCATATTTTAGCATTTATCCCAATAAATGGACAGAAAGTAAGAAATTTAATCTATTTGCTCTTGTTTTTTTATTGAATTGTGCGTATGTAAGTGTATTACTTATAGATTTAGTTAATCTGAATTTTGGAACTAATATTAATTGCTATTATTTTGTTTCTAACTCAAATAAAATATTGGCTTTGCTTGTAAGTGTTGAGGTTTTCTTACTATTTAAGAATATTTCAATAAAAAATTGCAAGTGGATTAATACCATATCATCTACAACATTTGGCATCTTACTTATTCATACATATAATGATTCAATGAATTCATTTATATGGAATAAAATTTTTCAAATACAGAATTTATATAATTTTTCATGTGTTTGGATTGTTATAAAGATTTTAATCGCATCATTGTGTGTGTTTATTATTTGTTCATTGATTGATTTTGTTAGAATTTATGTTTTTGAGGTTCCATTATTTAAATGGTTTTCTAAACATGAAGAAATAATAAATAGTAGATAACATAATGAAATAAGTAAAATGATATAAATTTTGTAACTCGTTAGGAGGAAAAATGATTTTTATAATACAAGGTGGGCGATGTGGAAACCAGTTATTTAATTATGCATTTGCAAGACAAATACAATATAAATATCCAGAACAAGAAATTTGTATATGTGCATCTGGATTAGAAAGAAAACAAGGTCAGTATGGTTCTTTTTGGGAGGATTCATTAAAACATTTTGATGTTTCTCCATATAAAACATGGGAAAATAATGATATGGACTGTATAAAACAAGGAGTACTAATTCAGAAACTAGCAATGTATGCATGGAGAGTTGTTGCAAAGTTAGATAGAAGGAATATCGCCCCATGTTCAAATGCAGCCTTTAAGAGAAAATTATTCAGAATATTATCAAAGACGGGTGTATATTATAATATTTTTGATGGGTTCACATCATATAACATTGGAAAACATAAGAATTATTATGTGTATGGGAGATATGAAGATGAGATGTGGTTTAAGGGGCAACATCATAATTTATGTAATGAATTAAGACCTAAAGTTAAACAGCTTCCAAATGAAAAGTTAATGCAACAAATTAATTCATTAAATGCTGTTTGTGTTTCTTTACGTAATTGGACAATAGATGTTACAGATCAGAAAAATTTGATGAATAGGACTATTTGCGATGAGGATTATTATAGAAAAGCAATACAGTATATGAAGGAGCATGTAGAAAATCCTGCATTTATTGTTTTTTCAGATGATGTTGAGTGGGGAAAACAAATTGTAAGTTCAGTGGCAGGTGATTCAGTAGTAATTGTAGAGAGTAGCCTTGATAATGTAGCAGAAAAATTACAATATATGAGTTCTTGTAAACACTTTATTTTAGCAAATAGTACATTTTCATGGTGGGCACAGTATTTGTCACAGAATGAAAATAAGATTGTTGTGTCACCTTCTCAATGGTTTAATAATGAAAAAGAACATCCACTTATTGATAAAAGTTGGGTTTTATTATAAGGGGAGTGGTATATAAAATGAACAGAAAACAGAAGTTATCATTGAATACATTTTCTTCATTATCTAAGCAAATTGTAAGTACAATTTGTGGATTTATTCTTCCAAGATTATTTTTGACACATTATGGTTCAGGAGTGAATGGTCTGGTATCATCTATAGCGCAATTTTTGAGTTTTGCTAGTATATTTGATGCGGGAATGGGGGTAGTTATAGAAGCATCACTTTATAAACCAATTGCAGAGAATAATAGGATAGACATAAATAAAGTTATAACGTCAGGACAGAAATTTTATTATAAAATTGCAACAATATATGCTATATACGTATTGGGAATGCTGTTTTTATATCCTTTTGCAATAAAAAGTTCCTATGATTATTTTTTTGTTGCAACACTTATAGTTGCTATTTCAATTAGTAGTTTTGGACAGTATTGTTTTGGTGTGGTTAATTCAGTTCTTTTATCTGCAGATCAGAGAACATATGTAAATTCAATCGCTTATATAATTACAATTATTTTAAATACTTTGTTGGGGGCTATTTTAATTAATTTAAATTGTAGTGTTCAAGTTGTTAAATTAATGTCATCATTCACTTTTTTGTTGCGACCAATTATATTAAAAGTATATGTTGATAAACACTATAAAATAAACTGGCATGAGGAATATACAGAAGAACCTATTAAACAAAAATGGAATGGATTTGCACAACATATTGCTTCATTGATTCTTCAAAATACAGATATAGTAATCTTGAGTATTTTTTCCACTTTGGAAAATGTTTCTATTTATACAGTTTACTTTTTGGTTGTACATAGTATTCAAGAAGTAATAAATGCAGCGACAGTTGGTATTCGACCATTGCTAGGAGATATGTTGGCAAAAAAAGAAACAAAACATTTAAATCAAGTGTTTTCAGAAATAGAAAGTGTTATGCATGCAGGTACTACATTTGTATTTGGAATGACAATGATTATGCTGGTTCCATTTGTGAAAGTATATACATTAGGTGTTACTGATGCTAATTATGAGGTTCCTCTTTTTTCTTTTCTTTTATGTTTAGCATATTATATTAATTGTAGTCGGTATCCATATCAAGCTATAATAATGGCAGCAGGTCATTTTAGGCAAACTCAAGCAAGTGCAATTATAGAGGCTGGAATTAATATAGTAATTACTGTGATTTGTGTCTTTAAATTTGGGTTAGTTGGTGTTGCTTGTGGAACGGTTGTAGCAATGACATATAGGACAATTTATTTTGTTGTGTATTTGAAAAAAAATATTATACAGAGATCTGTTATGAAATTCATAAAGGTTGAAATTATTGATTTAATTACAATTGTTATTATGCTTTTTTCAACTTCTTTTTTGAAGCTAGATTCTATAAGCTATATTGCTTGGGTTAAGATGGCAATTATAGCTGGAGTAATATGCATAATAGAATGTGGAATTATTCAAATGATATTTAATAGAAAAGTTGTTCAAATTATAATAAATAATATTTTTAAAAAATAGAAGGGGAAATATAATGAAAAAATTAGTTGAATATTTTAAGAATCCGTACAAAGTATTTTTACCACTGGCATCAAGAGGCTTTTTTGATTTAATGCCCGATGAGCAATATCTTAAATTAATGTTTCGTGCAAGAATGGGAAAAAAATTGAATTTAAAAGAGCCAAGAACATTTAATGAAAAATTACAATGGCTTAAGCTACATGATAGGAAAAATCAATATACTTCTATGGTTGATAAGTTTGAAGAAAAGAAATATGTATCAGAAAAAGTTGGTGAGGAATATGCTGTTCCTACATTAGGAATTTGGGATAATTTCGATGAGATTGATTTTAAGAGTCTTCCAAATGAGTTTGTTTTAAAGTGTACACATGATAGTGGTGGGCTTGTAATATGTAGAGATAAGTCAAAAATAGATTTGAACCAAGTAAAACAAAAAATAGATAAGTCATTAAAAAATGATTATTATAAATGGGCACGTGAATGGCCGTATAAAAATGTTAAACCACGTATTATTGCAGAACCATTATTAAAGGATGATGTCATTGATGGAGAACAAGAATGTCTGACAGATTATAAGTTCTTTTGCTTTGATGGTGTTCCAAGAATTCTATATATATCAAAAGATAAAGCAAAAAATCCGACTACAGATTTTTTTGATATGGATTACAACCATTTACCTATAAGAATGCGTGATCCAAATTCAAGTATACTTCCATCTAAGCCTTTGCATTTTGATGAAATGAAAAAAATAGCATCAATTCTTTCTAAAGGATTTCCACATTTGCGTGTGGATTTCTATTCAGCGAATAATAGCTTATATGTAGGTGAGTTAACATTTTATCATTGTAGTGGATTTGCACAAATTTATCCAGAAAGCTGGGAAATAAAAATGGGTGATTGGATTGAGCTTGCTAATGTTAAATAAGTTATGGATTTATTACATATAAAAGAGGAAACATATGAAGACAAAAATCATAGAATTTTATATATTATTTATGCTTTGTGTATTCTGCATTTCATATTGCAGAACATCTGCAAATGCTGAAGAACTTCTGAATTATAGTGAAGAATATGTGGATTTAATACAGGAGGGAAATTATGGCAGCAGTAGTAATGTACAGAAAGTTGAATATTATAGTTTAAATGATTATACAGAAGCTAAAAATGCAATAAAGGATGGTTTGTTAAATTTAGATCAATCAATAAGTATATATAATTATAAAGTATCTATTAATGATATTTCTAAGGTATATCGTGATGTAGTGTAAACGCTCCAACCCATGTACCTTGACTTTTAAAAGACCGTTAACAACGGTCTTTTTGTTTTCTGATGTATTCTGGCAGCTTTGGTGACCATGGAAGAAGATCTTCCAGAAATGAGCGGTCTGTATCATCCATATGTGCCGGTATCTGGGTCAGCAGATATTCAAAGTACTCATAAGGCTTTAAGTTATTAGCTTTAGCTGTCTCTGCTATGCTGTATATTATTGCTGAGGATGTAGCGCCATTGATTGTATCTATCATTTCCCAGTTCTTCTTGCCTATACAAAAGCCTCTTATTGCACGTTCCGATGCATTGTTATCCATTGGCACTTCTCCATCTTCAAGAAATACTCTCAGATATTTTTCCTGATTGAGTGCATAAGTGACAGCCTGTTTCAGTTTAGCTGTGCTGGCTTTTCTTTCGTTTGATTTAAGGTACGCAAATAAAGCATCAACCAGTGGCTTTATTACCACCTGACGCTGTCTAAGTCTGTCTTTTGGCTTAAGCTCTTTCAGCTTATCCTCTTCACGGTAGACTGCCTGTATCTGTTTTATTACCAGATATGAAAGGCTTTCTTTCTGGGCAGACTTTGGAACTGCCTTTAATGCCTCATCAAATTTTCTCCTGCAGTGTACCCAGCATCCGGCGATCTTAAGATCTTCCAGTTCCTTTTCTACTGTATGGTATACCTGATAACCATCAGTTACACATACACCGGAATAATCCTTAAGAAACTGCCTTGGATGTGAAGCATTTCTTGTACGCTGGTATTCATACAGGACTATCTGCTCATCTGAATACATATATCCGGAACGGTATACCCACATATAGCTCTTGGAACCGGCAGGTCTGCCGTCTTTGTTTACAAGCACAGGAGTCTCATCTGCCTGGATTACATGAAATCCATAAAGCTTCATATGAAGATAATCATACATTACTCCTAGATATTCATCAGCAAGACGTATCATCCAGTTTGCCATGTTCTGGCGTGTTATGGCAAGCCCGTATCTCTCAAACTCTTTTTCAAGCCTGTATAAAGGTACAGCATTTACATATTTGCCATTCATGACTGCCGCTGCAAGTGATGGCGTTACAGGACTTGATGGCAGTAATCCCTTTGGATGTGGTGCACGCTTCATATGTCCGTCTTCTTTACCGGCATATACACCTATATGGTGCTCATCAACTGTTATCTTAGCTGGTGTAAAGTGATACCTTTTAACAACTGTATCTGGAAGCTGTTTCCATCCCTTTTCACCGAATTCTTCTTTTAATTCTTCTTCTGTCATGTAATGGTCTATTCGCTCAACAGGAAGTCCTTCCATATCCACGGCACGTTTGCCGGCTGTCTTCTTTCCATGTATGGCATTTATTTCCAGTTCTTCCGGCTCATTTGCATCAAGATCAGACACTGCTTCCGCTTCATTAAAGAATACTATCTTTCCATCTACTTCCATAAAACATATCTGTTTTGTATCAGACATTTTTTCTGTCTTTCTTCCAAACCTGTTATTATTGGCAAGCACCAGCTGTTCCATCATTTTCTGCATCTTATCATTAAGTGCTTTCATTTCTACAGTAAGAGTTTCCATCTGGTTCTGAAGATTAAGAAACATCTTTATAAGAAGTGTCTTATCTATGCTATTCAGTTCTTGCTCTGTATACTTAATCTCCATAACCACATACTCCTTTTCATGGCATTAAGTATAGCAGAAATCGTGTTATTATGCCACTCATGGCATTTGTCTGATTCGTCATTATGACGGTGGATAACACTTCTAAAAAGCCGGTATTTCTGGTTCTTTAGAACTATTATCCACATAAGGCAGGACACAGGGATGTATTAATTCTTTTATGTCCTGCATTTAGTGGATAATCCATATATTTGCTGTCACGATTATAGTTTTGAAAACTTTTTATATTATAAAAAATCTACTTTCTGCACAATGTTTACATCAGTGTTCCAGGATTATCCTGTGGCTTAATCGGGCGTTTTGCTATAATCTCAAAGCCTTTCATTAACTGTTCAAACTGATGCTCATTTATCTCCAATGCTTCTGTTACATTTCTTGGCCATTTGAAACTGCCTTCTTCAACCCTTTTATACATAAGCAGAAATCCATCACCTTCCCATAGAAGTGCTTTTATTCTGTCATTCTTTCTTCCGCAGAATAAAAAGATTGTATCTTTATCGTGTGGATCAAGTTCAAACTGATACTGTACGATTCCTGCAAGTCCGTCTATTCCTCTCCGTAAATCCGTGTAGCCGGCTGCTATAAATATGCGTTTAAAACCGGCTGCATCATTAAGCATGGTTAAATGCCTCTATAAGATTTTTTATAAAATCAGGTGTAGCAGTATTAGTGATTTCAAATGTAACTCCATTGGTTTTTATTACAGCAGCTATTGTATTATCTTTAAAAGAACAGCCATCATTTTTGTTTTCACATATAGTATGTGTAACAGTTAATTCTGTTGATGCTGGGACTTCTTTAGTTACAGGAAGTTCCACAAATGTAGCTGCCTGTCTTTCAAAAGTATCAATACATGTTTCTTTAAGCTTTTTCTGCCAGTAGTAATACTGGTCTTTTGATATGTTGTTTATCTCAAGCCACTGAAGTATCTTCATGCCGCTTGAGCGGCATTCTTTTATTATAGCTGCCCACTTTTTAAGATTGTGCTGTGTTTCCGGCTCCCTAGCATTCAATAATTATAACCTCCTGAAAAATTTGTGATAATTGTACGAATTGTACAATTTGTTAAAATAGTACAACTTGTGCAACTGAATTATTATGGTTATATCAAATTTTTCGGGGGATTTGTAGGTACATGGGTTGGAGCGTTTACCCACAAATAGAACCAAACTAGAGCCATTCGATAAAACAAATGCCGGAAGCCTGCATAAATACAGGATTTCGGCATTTTTGTCCGTTATTCAAACTCGGCAAGTTCGAAGATACTATTAAACATATCTGTTTAGTTTTTATCTCTTTTCTGCCGTTATTTTATCTCTGTTACATATATTATTTGGGCTTGCTGATTTTCTGTTGCCAATTTGTTGCCAATACTATTGTATCATACTTTTCCATAAATATCACTTTACTATATGCTCTTTTTTAGATTATCAAGAATGTTTCGAACACCTTTCAGCATATTCTTTATATCTTCTAATTTATAGTTGTTATCTGTATTATGAACAATATTATTTCTCATCTTTAAAAATTCTTTTAATGTTTCAGCATCAACTTTACTAATATAATTATCCTGTAAAAACTTGGAAATTATTGAACCTGTAGAAATTCCCCTAGACTCTGTATAAATATCAGCAGCAACCCCTTCTAATTCTCTCCATGTCTTAACCACACTATACTCCCAAATAGCTCTGTCATTTTCTACATTTTTTCTTTCATTTTTACCTAAAAAATATTTACTACTTGGTAGCATTACAGATATTAAACTCATCATCAATCCTAAAAATGTAATTGTTAAGGCTACTAGTGTCATTCCATCATATCTAAAAGAATCAACCATTTCAAACATAGCTAATAACATAATCCCCATAATAGCATATATCATACCAGCCATTAGTAGAACACGTTGCCTACGTTGCTGTTTCCGATAATCTAATAACAATGGTCTTTTCACCTCATTATCAATTCGCAATAGTTCACTTACACTTAGATTTTCAATTCTTCCCGATACTTCTAATAATCTTTTCAACAGCAATTCTTTATATTCATCAGCAAGATCGTCAAGATACCTCTCTATTTTTTCTTCATTATCATATGCCCGCATATCTATCCCTCCCTCACAAACTGTAATACTGTTGACACACTTGCTACAATAAGCGCAATAATAAATAATATGAGTTTTATAATATTATCCTGATATCCATTTGCATCAAACAAAAAACCAGTTATCAATAAGGAAAATGCAGAAAACACTTTTAGCACAACTAATCCATTTTCTTTTTTCGTTGGAACATTACTCTTATACTTTCTTACAGCTTGCTTTACTATACTGCTTGTAATTTCTCGATTTGCTCCATCTTCACGATTGCCCTCTTCAATTAAATTAGCTTCTTTAATAATACTCTCTGCATATGTACTCAATTGAGAAACCAACTCTTCTTTGGCTTTCTCCGACATATTTTCCATCTGTTCATCTGTAATTTGCACCTGAAGCACAATCTGCCTCCTTCCTGCACTGCTTTAAAAATCCTCCTGATTTCACTACAGACCCTTTATTGCTTGATATAATCTATGTAATTCAACAATATCCATATCTAATATAGGTTCATACATAAACGAATTTACATGAATGTGTTCTGGTGTCATTATATTTACTTCATTTAACACTTTAATCTTCTCATCAGTGCCAAATTGTTTGTATCCATTAAAAAGCTCACGGGTTTGATTTCCATTGTTCTGTACAAAATTCATAAATTCCACATTTGATCCTCTATAATTCTGCTTATTTTTTCTCCATGATAGCTGGCCTGTATAATTATTAATCTGTTGAATCATATACTCTTCCGCTTTATGTCGTATGCCAATAGATAATACTATTTTATTTTCCAATTTAGTGTCCGATATTGCAATATTATCACATACCGAATATAGCTTGCTTAAAACTACAACACTTGCTCCAACTGATGTATCAAATTGCGTAACTCCTGCATAATATTTATATAAGGGTTCAATATCTCCAAAAGTAATACTTCTGGAATCTTGTTTTTCATGTAATAGAGAAGTTAAGAATAAGAAATCTTCACCTTTATTTGAAATATTTTGATCTACACCATATTCTATCAAATTTCTTACAAATGGTAGCAATGCAAAAATATATTTTTCTTTAGGATTATTTTTCCAATTTTTAAATGGTTTGTCCTGATAATATTCTACTTCTAATTTCAATACATTATTAGAATAATCTGCAATGAGACGATTACTCCTACTAACCGATAATCTGCTTGCAACTGTACGATAAAAATCAAAGTTGTGGGTCAATATTAACATATAAATATTTGATTCTTGAGCCAATTCATATAAATACTCTATAATTGCATATTTATTTTTATAATCAAATGAGTCTGCAATATCGTCAATAATAAGTAAAGTTTCTTCTCCCGTACTCTTTATCTGCTCGATATCAAAAATAATGTTCAGTAAATAAAGAGCCCTTTTCTCACCTTGACTGAGAGTATCTAATTTTTCAAGCTTGCTCCTATCAATTGTTTTTACAGTATCACCCTTTTTAAATGAAAATTCAACTTGTGGTACACTTTCTCCTATAATAGCACCTTTTAAATTAACAACATTCATCACAAACGGAACTGTAAAACGTTGGTTAAAAATATCTAGTGCCTTTTTCCATGGCGTATCATCAATTTCAAGTTCATCTATTGCTTCCGAAAAATCATTATATTTATCACACAATTCTCCAAACAATACATTATTATGTCTTATATAAGATCCCCACAAACATTTCTTTAATGTTGGTAACTTATCTAATGCAAGAAATTCTATAATCTCTGGATTAGTTTCTATAATATCCTTCAACACAATTCCCTTAGAATCATTAAGTAAATTCTCTATTGCTTTATAAGCTGGTGTTTGTTGAATTTTAGTTTCAATGCTTGATATATGTTGTTCCAATACTTCTGAATTAGTAATTGCCTCCTGCCCAGAAAGTATTACTTTATTTTGTTTAACAAAAAAAGCATCTTTTACTAAAGATTTTTTCAAATCCTTAAGCTTCGGTAAAGTAAGACTTCCTTTCTCCAAATATTCAAATGAAGAATATATTTCATTTGAAGAAGTAATAAAATCACGTATACCTTCCTGAAATTTCGCATCTTTAATTTTTTTCAAAACCGTATCATCAAAAATTACTGCGTACGGAATATCACTACATTCTATTTCTGGTTCATAGGAAGCAAGTTCCATCAAATTAGAAAGTATATCTTTTTCATTAAAATCAAAATCTTTTACAATTGTTGGTTCTAATTCATATACAGTTTTTCCAAGTGATATTTTTTTTATTTTAAGTCCAGAATCCTTTTCCAAAGCTTTCAATAATTTAGTACGAACTTTAAAAACATCTTTTAACTGTGTTTGAATATCTCCTTTTATCAACAATGAAGATATATCTGATTCATAAGAACTCTCATAAGATTTTACAACAAACACTTGTTTCTTATCTATATCTTGCCCATCAATTTGCACTTTCGCTGATCCTGGTTCCTCAAATATAGCATCTGAAATATTTTCTTTTTTCCCTTGCTGAATTAATTGAAAAGTTTTCGCAAACGATGTCTTCATAAGACCATTTCTTGCATATATAGAAAATGTATTACCATTTTCAAAATCAAATTCATAATTTAATGAGTCAATTCCAAAGCAATTTGTCAACTCTATATTAAGCTTATTCATTCAACATCCCCCATTAATACCTTTAATATTACGAAATTCTTCTTTCTTTTCTTCCAATCCGACGCTCACTCAATTTAATCCATATATTTCTTAATGTTGTAACTTCAAATTCTGTTAATCCCAATCCTTCAATCAATAAAATACGATCCGTATAGTCAAGCACTTCCTCTATCTTGTCGTCTCGAATTAATTTATCGATTCTAATAACATCTAATTTTTCTGCATTCTTCATTGGAATTTTTAATTGACGTATCTCTCCTGGTTCAAATGTTAGAACACCACCACCATAGCTTCTCCCAGTAATTTCCGCCAATGCCAATGTAAAAGAATTTAAGAAAGCCGCTGCTACAAACTCAGGATTAACTCCATCTAAGAAACGCACTTTGTGAATTGTATCTGTGCTCACAGCATTTACATGATTTAATATAATTCGCGGATAACGATTAACCTGCCTTAAAATAAAGGCATCCGGCTCCCACGATTGCGGAACACAATACCAATTTTTTCTTATGCGACATTTATATCCTTTATTGTATCCTTGTTCTTCGCCATAATTAATATACTCTTGTTCTTCTTTACTAAGCTCTGAAAAAGGCAAATTTTTAGGCATAAACATGTACACTTTTTTCCCGTTTTCGATTAATGCCTTGAAATCTCGTTCTGACAAAATAACCCCTTTTAATTGCTCCGTTCTTCCAATGACCATACGAGTTGAATTAGCAAGCTGATACTCATCAACTGTGTTTCTATTTAACAAAAAGAACGAATTTTCTCCGCTTACTAAGCCTACATTTATTTCAAACAATTCTGTTGTAAACGGTATTTTTTCACTTTCCCTCAATCTTCTAATTAAATTTATTTCTCGATTTGTCAAATAGTATTTAATCCATTTTTCTGTACTATGATTAAGCTCTTTCATTTCATAATTATAAAAATTATTAAGGTCTAGTTCTTTTAAGTCATCTAAATCAGTTAATTCAATTACTTGAATTCCCTTATCCTCAGACTTTTTCTCTCCTAATAATAAAATCACTTCTTGTTGAATCTCTTCAAAAACCAATTTTTGAAAAGTAATTAATGTTAGTCTTTCAAAATATTGTGCTAAAAATTCTCTCGTTTCTCCTGCGTAATTTACTTGAAAGAGCTCTGCCGGAATAACCATTCCTAATCTTCCATTTTCACTTAACGCTAAACATGATAAAACCAAAAAAGGCAACCAAATATTAGTTAATTTTGTCGGATGAAATCCATTTTCTTTCATATAAGAGAATGCAATTTCTCTGGATTTTTCATCAAAATCTTGGTACCGAATGAATGGGGGATTCCCTACAATTGCATCATAGTTCCTTTTTCCAACAACCTTATCTCTATAAAATGCAAAAAAATCCTGGCATTCTACATTCGTACCATATCTCATCGCTTTCCTTGATTCTTCAAGGCACAATTCTACTCCTGTAATATCTAAATTTAAATTAAGTTTCTCTCTTCTTTCTACTATAGCTTTTAAAAAATTTCCATCGCCGCAACTTGGTTCTAACACTTTCTTGGTATTCTTACTTATTATCCACTTACAAATAAATTCTGTAATAGCCTGTGGGGTGTAATATCCCCCACGCAACTTATCAAAACTTTTTTTACTCTTCATCTAAATCCTCTCGTCTACAATTCTCAGCTCCATATAATTTTGAAATTAATCCATCTAATTTTTTATCTTCTATTTGAATCAATCTCTTATACGTTTCTTTTTGAAGTTTTGTCTGCTGCTCGTCTCTTTTATTTTTTAATTCCATAAGCTTCTTAACGGTATCAACTATCTCATCATGAAGTTTCACTTCATTTAAATCATCAAAGTTTATTCTATAGATTGGTAACTGTGCAACAAACTGTTTTCCATGAGAATAATAGTCTCCTCGAAATTTACTTGCTTTACTCTTTACTACCATTTCTATCATCCAATAATTCAATACTGCTTGAATGTAAAACAAGGATTCTCTTGTATCATCTTTCTTTTCTAATCCATAAAATGGTCCATTCCCTCCACCAGTAAAGCAAATTGTTCTGGCATCATATACATAATTTCCCTGAGTTGCTAAAACTGACCAAACTAAATGATCACCCTTTACAAACCTCTTTAAACTTTGGCTCCTACCAAATTGATACCAATTATTCTCCGACATATTGTTAATGCTACGTTTACATAATTCTTCTTTAAAGGAATCTAAATATTCCAATGTCTTAGGGAACAATTGTCTCATTTCATCCATGGAATATAATACTTGTTTCTTTTCCTTCTGATAATAAGGAAAAATAATTCGTCTATTTTCATTAATTTGGGCATATTTCTCTAGTTGCAAATCATAAATGCATGGTTTAGTAATTGCCGATTCAATTTGCCACTCTCTTCCTCTACAATCAATAAATTTTATAATCCCTTCTTTTTCTTCTTTTGGTTCAATAATATATATTGGATCTGCACTTGTTTGTAAACCGACAAAAATATCAACTAAAGATTCCAGCGGCTGACAATATTCTTTCTTTTTTTCTAAAGTTTGCACTATCTCATTTGATAAAAAAGTCCATGGTGCTACTCCAAGATATTCAATAGGGTATTCTTGCATGTCAACTGCTCCTGTTGCATAAAACCTATTAATATCTTTGACAAAACCAATTTCAAATGATTTTCGTTCTTTTTTTTCAACAAACAAAAGACAAGTGTATGTACTTCTTCCTTTAAAAACCTGCTCTGTACCAAAATGAATAATTTGTTTAACACATTTCATCTCTGATAGCATTTTTCGCAAGGAACTGCCCGATTTAATAAGCATAAATTTATGCGGAATTATATATCCCATTTTTCCATTCGCTTTTAATAGCGTCAATCCCTTTTCAAGAAATAAAAAATACTTGTCCAATAAATCTGTTATTGCCGTTTCATACTCTGAAAATTCAGATTTATAATACTCATACTCGTTTTCAGAAAAGTGCACCATATTCTGTACTCGAATATATGGCGGATTTCCAACAATTGCATCAAATTTTTCCCCTGCAAACTCCGTTTCCCAATTGAAAATTTTAATTTTTTCAACCAATTCCGGATCCTCTAACAAATCCTGATTATATTGCATATACTTTTCATCTACAAGGCTATTACCATTTTTAATATTGTTATCTAGACTCGGAAGAATTCTGCAACCATTATTTTTTACAAAACATTCCATTTCATATAAAGAGCTTTCTTCAATAAGTTTAATAAGCAAACTAAATTTTGCAACCTCCACAGCCAAAATATCAATATCTACTCCCCATATGTTTTTCTGTAAAATCGTTCTCTTCTGTTCATACGACAACTTAAAATTATTTGCCGTGTCACGAATAAGTATTCCCCTTTGTATAGCTGTTTCCAAATCATTTTGCATATAATATTCAACATAACGATTTATAATAAATTCATATGCGGCAAGTAAAAAATTTCCAGATCCACAACAAATATCTGCTATTCTATAATTTCCCCATTCTGTAAATTTTTCATCTGTAAATAGCGGATTCAAAGTCGTTTTAACAATAATATCTGCAACATTCTTGGGCGTGTTTACCACTCCTTGTGAATCTACAATTTCTGGTTTTCTTTCTGCAACTACTATTTTTTCTTTTATTACTATTTCTTCTTCCAAAAATAATTCATAAATTTGACCAATAATAAATGGATCGACTATGCTAAACTCATAACAACTATTTGGATAGTACAATTCTTTAAAGATATCCACAAGTATACTATCAGATATTTCAAATTGTTCCCCATCAATCAATTCAAATAGTCCAGAGTCATACTTTTTATCTGCCGCTGCAAATACTTTTTTCAACTCCACATATGTACCTATATTTTTAAGGCTTTCATATTTTTCTAATTCTCTATCTTCACATATTCTTAAAAATACAATTCGATTAATCAATTTCTGAACGAAAATATTTAATGTTTCCTGATTAATCGTCGGATTATTTTCAAAAATATCCTCACTTAATACCAATCTCCATACTTTTATTTGTGATAAAAAACATTTATCAAATGGTTCCTTCTTTAACGAACTGGATATATTCGCAAATGTTCTTTCAAAAGCTCCCGAAACCACCGTCTCATATGAAAACAACCTAGATATCTCATCAAATTTATCTACATATTCTGTAAAATGGAAATGAGCAACCTGGGCAACTGAAGGTTTATCATTCTCGTTCGGTCTTACTGATGTATCATAGATAACCAAATCTGTAAAATTCGACAATACAGATATTTCTAGATTTCCATTCCAGCCGTACCGTCTAGTTTGAAATGCAGCTTCTTTGCTTGTCATTATATCTACATTTGGCTTTTTAGTTTCCAGAAAAAAATATGGTGTAGAACCTACATGAAATTCATAATCCGGCTTCTTTTTTACTTGTTTTCCGTTTTCCTCTACAAATACAGATGCCTCATGTTTTACTTCTCTTAAATGCTGCGGCAAATTCTTTTTATTTTGTACATCCCACCCTAACATTTCAAAAAAAGGATTTACAAAATCATTACGAACTTCTGTCTCATTGTAATCTGGTCTATTGTATTGTTTAAAGTGTTCCTGATAAGCTTCTACCAGTTTAAGCAATCTGTCTTTTTGCATCCTTTTTCTCCTTTGCTTTTTTTACATTGAAAGTATCAATTTCAACTAAATCACCAATATCACAATTTAACTCATTACATATCTTTTCCAAAACAGTTAAAGTCACTGCTTCACCATTAGTCATTTTAGCAATAGTTCCATTACTAATTCCTGTTCTTCGCTTCAAATCCCCTTTTTTCATTCCGTTATCAATCAGAATTTTCCATAGTCCATTATATGAAATAGCCATCTCGCAGCTCATGTTTTTCTTACGAATGTATGTTCTGTTTAGTATATCATTGTTTTATCTTCTCGTCAACATCGCTTGCATAAAAATAGATTATATCATAATATTTAACCAGCGGTTTAATTTACTATTATTTCATGAAGTACAATCTCCTCCGCACAAACCCGAATATTATTCATTCTCCCAACCCATGCCATCTGATCCTGCATCTTCAATTCTTCTGTCACTCCCTGCTGTTCTTTCATCTGTTCCACCAACCTGTCCATCATCTGATGACATTCCTCATCGATCTGGTGCAAGTGCTCATTTAATTTTCCGACAAGTATCAGTTCCAAATACATTCCTTTCCGATGTTCTTTTAAATACGTCCTTCGTAACATTCCATACTTTCCAATCGGATATTCTGTCTCCTCTGGGAGGTACAGGTCTGGATAATACAGACCATCCTCACCCAAAGTATAGCTAATTCCATTTTCTCCCATAATATGTTTTTCCATGATTTTGTCCTCCTATCTCGCCCCGGTAGTGTCAACTCTGACACTCCACTTTTCTATTTTTTCTTTATATTTCAAGGGTTTTGACATATTTTTGCATAAAAAAAGTGACTACCCCCCCCCTCAATAACCTGTATAATTGAATCACCACAACACAATCATCCGTATTAAGAAAGGTAATCACCTATGGACATTATATTATATCTGATCCAATTAATTCAATACCTTTATAAACAAAACTGCTGGTTAGTTTTATTTATCTGTAAATATATCCCACTTAAACAATGGGCTTATGATGATTCAAAATCTCCTGCTTACCAGAAATTTAAGATTGATGAACTTCCACGTATCATCTCATACGAACAGGACTGGAAATGGAATGACCTTATCCCTTACTACGAACAACGTTATGGCAAAACCATCAAACCTACTTTCCGCAGAGTCGAATGCGATATCCCTGATGAATGTACATGTCCTACCTGCAATGCTCCTAAACCCTACCTTACCTGGAATGATGGTAAGAAAAAATCCCAGATTCGTTGTAAGGTATGTCTTAACCTTCACTCACCATCTGACGATAACCGGTTCACCAAAACACATAAGCTTCGCTGCCCTCATTGTTCACATATACTTGAACCTATTAAAAATCGTAAACACTTTATCATCCACAAGTGTAAGAACCCTAAGTGCTCTTACTACCTTCATAACCTTAAAAAGTTAATAAGGAGCATCTGCCTGATGATAAGAATAAATACAAACTTCACTACATCTACCGCGAATTCACGATAGATTTTTTTCGTATGGACTTAAATACCCTCCCTAAAAATGCTTCTTCTCTTAAATTTAATAAATTTGATAAAAATGTAATGGGCTTATGCCTCACTTACAAGGTTAATCTTGGATTATCCCTGCGTAAAACTGCTGAAGCACTTAAGATGATTCATGATATCCAGATATCCCACCAGCAGGTTGCTAACTACTGTAAGACTGCCGCTATCTGTATCAAACCTTTTACTGACAACTATGATTATGGTGTCGGCAAAGCTTTTACAGCGGATGAAACATACATCAAAATCCGTGGTGTTAAAGGTTATATCTGGTTTATCATGGATGTCGCCAAAAGAGCTGTCATTGGCTATCAGATATCTGACAACCGCGGTGTTGGTCCATGCATACTTTCCATGCGTATGGCTTTTAAACACCTTAAAGAAATCCCTAAAAACTTTAAATTCATTGCTGATGGTTATAATGCCTATCCTCTCGCTGCACAACAGTTCTACATAGAATCTGAGGGCAGAATGAAGTTTGATATAACTCAGGTAATTGGGCTTACCAATGACGATGCTGTTTCCAAAGAATACAGACCATTTAAGCAGATGATTGAAAGACTGAATCGCACTTACAAGCAATCATACAGACCTACTAACGGCTTTGATAACATCGACGGTGCCAACTATGACCTTGCTTTGTGGGTTACTTATTACAACTTTCTTCGACCACACAAAGAGTTTAAATATAAACCACCTATACAAGATCCTGGCTTAGCTATGGCTGGCAATATGCCGGGCAAATGGCAATACCTCATAGCTATGGGACAACAGAAAATACTACACTTACAAAATAACTGTTCTTAGATTCTGAGCCAGAGCTAACCAAACCAGCCACCGCTTTGCGGCTCTGCCCTTGATAGTACAAAAAAAGAACTGCTAAACTGCTGTACCCGACACGAAAATGAACTGTTCTTGAGTTCTTCGCCGTCGGTGAATAACCTACAGCAGTTCTTTTTTCGTGCTGTCAAGGGTGGCGTCCGTCTATCTCATCATAAAATATTTACAGTTTTCAATGTGCAAAAGTTTCTTTTTGTCTTTTTATTTTTTTCATATGTCATTTGACACTATCTTCTCTCAATCTTAATGTTAAGTATTTTTACTTAACATTAAATCGTATTATATGTCGTTTTCTCTGTTTTGTCAATTAAGTATATTTGCTTTATTTTAAACAATATGGTACTATTATTAAAAATGTACATAGGTTGTACAGTGTATTAATAACAAATTTAAATAGGTGAATGAATATGCAAGTAGGAAAACGTCTAAAGAAAATACGCGAATTTCGCCACATGACCCAAAAAGAATTAGGGATGGCTTTAGGATATCCTCAAAAAAGTGCTGCCGTCCGTATAGCACAATATGAAAATTGCACCGTAGCCCCTAAAGAAGAGACTGCTATAGCTATTGCAAAAATATTAAAATGCAACTATATCAACATTTATGATAGTGATGATTTAAGTGAAGCCGAACGCATTATGTTAGATTTTTTCTGGTTAGAAGAGGAAGTCAGCGGCTCGTTATATATCTTCCAGTTACAGAAATATAACGATAAATCTGATAATCGGATTGCCTACGGCATGTACAATAATTATCAATATGATGGTATATTTCCACCTGTAGCAATCGCACTGAATTATAACAAAATTAACGACTTTATGAGGGAATGGGCAATACGATTTCAAGAATTGACAAATAAGGAAATTACGCAAGGAGAATATTTTGAATGGAAACTAAATTGGCCTTTCACCTGTGATGACGGTGGGAGGTTTGAACCATCTATTCATTGGAGAAATAACGATAGCTAATCAAGAATCTAATAAAACTATATATCATAAATTAACGCAAAGGAATAATGTATATGGACAAACTGCAATTTGATAGCTTTTACAAATTTCTAGTATCAATTGGAATAATACTGATTATTACTCCAGTTTTCTTACTTCACTATTTAATATCCGGTTCTTATGATATTGTAATAACCGAAGCAGAATTTTCTTCACTCTCTTCAATATCAAAAGAACTAATAGAGCACAAAATGATATGTTTAAACTTTGTTTATCAAATTTTACCTATATTTTGCATTATACTAATAATCATAGGATTATTTCTCTTTATATTAGGTTGTTACAAATGGAACACAATACAACAATCCGCTCAAAACAAATTAACAGATTTAGATATAAAAGAAAAACAGATAAATATAGAAAAAATGTCAGCTACCGAAATTGCTGAGAAAATGGTTTCAGAGAATATTGAAGTAGCTTCTGAAAACGAGGTAAATTCTTCAATTACTGCTTCCATTCGTTCATCTACATCTGCAACAATTAAGAAAGCTTTTGAAATTGAAAACAAATATTACACATACATTTCACATAAATTAGGTAAAAGATATCTATATCACCAAAATGTACGAATACACACTGAAGAATATGATATCATCGCTGAATCAACTACTTCTTCTCCCGATTTATTGTATGAGATAAAATATTGGTCACACCATGCGACCGCCGTAAAGTTATCATCGCTTTATCAACAAATGAAAAAAAAGGGAGAAATCTACAAAGAAAATACTAATAGAGATTACCGAATAAAAATAATCATAGTAACAACTGAGGAAGAATTAGTTAAACTAAAACATAAAATTCAACAATATGATTTTCAAACTAATAATCCCTTATTTGATTTAGAATTGTTTACAGAAAATTCTCTTCCACAATAGATTGTACTCATTTTGCACTCAAACTACATAAAGGAACGCCAGAAATCCGCATAAACACTGGATTTCCGGCGTTATTTTATTTATTCAAACTCAATCGTTCCCGGTGGCTTACTAGTCAGGTCATAGAATACCCTATTAACCCCACGCACCTCGTTTATAATTCTACTCATAACTGTCTGGAGTACCTCAAATGGTATCTCGGCACTTTCGGCTGTCATAAAGTCAATTGTATTGACTGCACGAAGTGCAACTGCGTAGTCATAAGTTCTTTCATCACCCATAACACCAACTGAACGCATATTAGTGAGGGCTGCAAAGTACTGGTTTGGCATCCAGGCTGGTGCCTTGCCATTTTCTTTCTTGTAGGCTTCTACTGCCTTGTCTACTTCTTCACGGTAGATATAATCGGCATCCTGTACGATACGAACCTTGTCGCCTGTTACTTCGCCGATAATTCTTATTCCAAGTCCTGGACCTGGGAATGGCTGACGGAACACAAGATGTTCTGGTATGCCAAGTTCAAGACCAGCCTTACGTACTTCATCCTTGAATAAGTCGCGGAGTGGCTCAATAATCTCCTTGAAATCAACGAAATCTGGAAGACCACCTACATTGTGATGTGACTTGATTACCGCTGATTCACCGCCAAGTCCACTCTCTACAACGTCTGGATATATAGTTCCCTGTGCAAGGAAGTCAACTGCACCAATCTTCTTGGCTTCTTCCTCAAACACACGGATGAACTCTTCACCGATTATCTTTCTCTTAGCTTCTGGTTCAGTAACACCTGCAAGCTTAGAGTAATATCTTTCCTGTGCATTTACCCTTATAAAGTTAAGGTCAAACTGTCCTTCTGGACCGAATACACTTTCAACCTCATCGCCCTCGTTCTTACGAAGAAGACCATGATCTACGAATACGCATGTAAGCTGCTTTCCAATAGCTCTTGAAAGAAGTCCTGCTGCTACTGATGAATCAACTCCACCAGAGAGTGCAAGTAATACCTTGCCATTGCCAACCTTTTCACGTATTTCCTTAATAGTATTTTCAACAAATGCATCCATCTTCCATGTGCCAGCACATCCACATACTCCACGTACAAAGTTGTGAAGCATCTTAGTACCTTCCTGAGTATGGAGAACTTCAGGATGGAACTGGATTGCGTAAAGATTTTTCTCTGCGCACTCTGCTGCTGCCACTGGACAGTCTGCTGTATGTGCAACTATCTTAAATCCCGGTGCAACCTGTGAAATGTAGTCGAAATGACTCATCCACACGATAGTTTTTTCTGAAACATCACCAAATAAAGCACTGCTCTTATCAACAAATGTTTCTGTCTTTCCATATTCTCTTACTGGAGCCTTTTCAACCTTACCGCCAAGTACGTGCTGCATAAGCTGAGCACCATAGCACAAACCAAGCACTGGAACGCCAAGTTCAAAAAGCTCTTTAGTACAAGTAGGAGCACCTTCTTCATAGCAGCTGTTAGGACCACCTGTAAGGATAATACCCTTAGGGTTCATCGCCTTAATCTGCTCAATAGGTGTCTTGTAAGAATATATCTCACAATATACGTTACATTCACGGACACGGCGTGCAACTAACTGGTTGTACTGTCCGCCAAAGTCAATAACTATAACCTTTTCCTGATTCATATTGTCCCTTTCCTAATCATAAGTTTCGCCGCAGACACATTTATACTTTTCCATACTTTAGCCAGCTAATCATAATAAATGTCATTATATATCACTACATTCATCCATAACTTCAATACTTTTTATATCAATTCACTACTTTTACTGTCTTTTACTCATTTCAAAGTATATAAGCATCTATAAATACATAACACATCTACGACTCATATATATTTATTATAGTAAACAAGCGATATAAAGACAAGCATATTCTTCAATCTTTATTTTAATATTTTAAATACTTGATGTCAGAAGCTGAAAATCAAAAATGCTTGTGCCTGCACAATAATATTTTTAAACTCATTTTTCACCTAACACCGAAATGTAATAAAAATTCCCATGATTTCTGTCATATCAAGAAAACCATCTTCACTAAATCTCACACATTCTTAAGAAACTCATCCAAATATTCTCTCATCCTGCCAAATTCCACATCGACCTCTGGAACATCTGACTTAAAGTCAAGCAGTTTATACACGTACCCCTGTTCTTTTGCCTGTCTGTAGCTTTCCGGATATACAAGCTCAAAAAGCAGTGAAATATGTCCTACTATATGGTCAACAGCACTCTTTCTTAAACTTTTAAGTACTGTTTCTTTCCTGTGAAAACTCTCAAGTACCTCTTTGGTTATGATTCCATTCTTTAGTTCCTCTGTAGTTACATCGTATATAATCTCCATAGGAACTTCCGCATTTACCTTAAATATATCAACCTTATCCGCATCACGCAGTATATTGCAGAACATAAGCTCTTTATCTGTCAAGCCTTCCTTTACACGGTACTTGTTATGCTGTCTTATAGCAAGTTCAAGAAGTCCTGCCAACTTGCCTTCATTACATTTTACCTGCTCACTATTTAACTTGCCTTCATCGCAATCTTCCTTGCAATCTTTCTGACAATCTTTCTGCCTGCTGTATGCCTGTCCAGCTTCTTCATTCCCTGAACGTGCAAGCTCACATTCTTCATAATACCCTTCTGCAAACTTCCTTATAAGACCTTCCTTAAACAGCAGATCTGCCCCGAATTCTGCATGGTCTACTGACTGGGCATCATTAAATGTACCGAAACGCCTTATCTGCTCAAATCTTCCTATATCGTGTAACATTCCAAGAAGCCATGCAATATCTACATCCGGTTCACTTAAGCCTAATGATTCTGCAATTCTTTGACACAGTCCTGCTACTCTGTAGGTATGCTCTATCTTAAGCTTTATCTTTTCATCTGATGGGTCGTAATTTCTTACATACTCTGCAAATGCATTGATAACATTTTTCCTGTTAATAACTGGTTTGTTAATACTTTCCACAACATCAATAAGTCCATTAAGGTCAGCACATACCATATATGTAAGCTTCCTGATATCATCATCTATTGCTATTGTATCAGGAATATGAACAACTCTCATATCTGCCGCATATCCAGCCTTAATGCCATTAATGCTGTCCTCAACTACTACTGCCTCTGACGGATTTACGCCTATTGCCTTAGCAGCACGAAGAAATATATCTGGTTCTGGCTTTCCATGTTCGACTTCATCTCCATATACAACCGCATCAAGATAATCCCACACTCCTATTTCATGAAGTGTTTTCTCAGCACTTTCACGCCTTGTTGATGTAGCAACTGCACACTTTAGTCCATTATTTCTTATATATTCAAATATGTCCTTTACGCCCTTTTTAACAGGAATACCTTCTGTTTCCCTTATCTTGTATACATGCTGTGTTCTAAGCTCCTTAGCTTCCCAATAGTCGATTGCTCCTTTGTAATAATCATCAAAGAACTTACAGCAGAGCTCTGCCGGAGCACCCTTGAAGCTGTCTATAAGCCACATTGGCATATCAACTCCAAGCTGCTCTGCTGCCCAGAGCCAGCCTTCATTAGACTGCCTTTCTGAATCTATAAGAACACCATCCATATCAAATAAAATGCCTGATACCATTTTTTCTCCTAGTAATTAAATGTCTTATTTTTCACTTTATATTGTTTAAAATAACTATAATAGGTGTATATTTATAATTTATGACACTGACAAACACTTTTAATTTCAGGTTTGTACATTTAAAATTATTATCATCTACAGATACACAAATAAATTAAAATGCTTGAAATTCTGTTACTTTTCAACTCTTATATACTAACATAAGTCGTAGTAACATATATCCTTGTAACCTTGACGAAGCTATACAATGTCTAAAGCCTTATATAATCGCTATTAATTATACATTTATAATTCCATAAAATATTCTTATCAGCAAAGTGCATAAACCTAATATACTCATATAAATTCAATATACTGCGATACAACAATATACTCGTATAAATTCAATATACTGTAACTGTGATACGCTAATATACTTGTATAAACTTAATATATGTTTATATATTCTTATAAATACTTCTTAACATATTGTCCCGTATAAGACTTCTTAACCCTGGCAACCTCTTCCGGTGTGCCCTTTGCGATAACTGTACCACCTCTGTCACCGCCTTCTGGTCCCATATCTATAATATAATCGGCTGTTTTGATAACATCAAGATTATGCTCAATAACAACAACAGTGTTACCGCCCTCTGCAAGCTTATGAAGTATATCAACAAGCTTGTGGACATCGGCAAAATGAAGTCCTGTTGTAGGTTCATCAAGAATATATATAGTCTTTCCTGTACTTCTTTTTGAAAGCTCTGTAGCAAGCTTTATTCTCTGTGCCTCTCCACCTGAAAGCTCTGTAGATGGCTGTCCTAACTTAATGTATGAAAGTCCAACGTCATTAAGAGTTTCTATTTTTCTTCTGACTGATGGCACATTTTCAAAGAAATCAACTGCATCCTCAACTGTCATATCAAGCACATCATATATGCTCTTTCCCTTATACTTAACTTCAAGCGTTTCCCTGTTATAACGCTTTCCGTCACACACTTCACAAGGCACATATACATCCGGCAGGAAATGCATCTCTATCTTGATAATACCATCTCCAGAACAAGCCTCACAACGTCCTCCCTTTACATTAAAGCTGAAACGTCCTTTGTTATAACCTCTTTCCTTAGCATCTGTTGTTGAAGCAAAAAGATCCCTTATCATATCAAATACGCCCGTATATGTCGCAGGATTAGAACGTGGAGTTCTTCCTATTGGCGACTGGTCAATATCTATAACCTTATCAAGCTGCTCGATTCCTGTAATATCATCATGGTCACCAGCGATACATCTTGCACGGTTTAAAGACTTAGCAAGGTGCTTATACAGAATTTCATTCACAAGAGAACTTTTTCCTGAACCTGATACACCTGTTACACATGTAAATACTCCAAGTGGTATATCAACATCAATATTTTTAAGATTATTCTCCCTTGCACCCTTAACAGTTATCCAGCCTGTCGGCTTTCTTCTCTTCGCCGGCACTGGAATCTTGATTCTTCCGCTAAGATATGCACCTGTAAGTGAATCCTTGCATGCCATAATATCAGCCGCTGTTCCTGTCGCAACGACTTCTCCACCATTACGTCCGGCACCCGGTCCTATATCCACAATATAATCTGCGGCGCGCATAGTATCTTCATCGTGTTCAACTACTATGACTGAGTTGCCAAGGTCACGCAAATGTATAAGTGTCCCAAGCAGCTTGTCGTTATCTCTCTGATGAAGTCCGATACTTGGCTCATCAAGTATATAAGCCACACCAACAAGTCCTGAACCTATCTGTGTCGCAAGTCTTATTCTCTGTGCCTCTCCTCCTGAAAGCGTACCTGTAGCTCTTGATAATGAAAGATAATCAAGTCCTACATCCATAAGGAACTGTATTCTTGCCTTAATCTCCTTAAGTATCTCTGCACCGATAAACTTCTGTCTGTCTGTAAGCTCAAGCTCATCTAAAAACTTCTTTAACTTAACAATAGACATATCTGTAATCTTATATATATTCTTATCTGCTATCGTAACAGCAAGAGATGAGGGCTTTAATCTCTGTCCATGGCAGGATTTACAAGGTCTTATGCGCATGAATTCCTCATACTGCTGCTTTGCACTGTCTGAGTAAGTTTCCCTGTATCTTTTCTCCATATTATGGATAAGGCCTTCAAATGCTATATCGTATTCTCCAACGCCTCTCTGGCCTTTGTAATGCACTTTAACACTCCTGCCCTTTGTACCATTTATAATTATGTCCTTAATATCATCTGGATAATCCTTAAATGGTGTTGATAAACTGAAGTTATATTCCTTTGCAAGTGCGCTCATAATAGCTCTTGAAAAGCTGCCCTCATCCTTTACAGACTGCCATCCCATACCAACTATCGCTCCATCATCGATGCTTAATGAATCATCTGGTATAAGAAGCTCTGCATCAAAATTCATTGTATAGCCAAGTCCGTAGCAGTCAGGACACGCACCAAATGGATTGTTGAACGAAAAGCTTCTTGGCTCTATCTCATCTATGCTTATGCCACAATCCGGACACGAAAAACTCTGTGAAAAGTTAATCGGCTCACCGTCTATAACATCAACTGTCATAAGTCCCTCAGCAAGCTTAAGTGCTGTTTCTATAGAGTCTGTAAGTCTTTTGTTAATGCCATCTTTAACTACAAGACGGTCAATGACTATCTCTATATTATGCTTCTTATTCTTATCTAGGCTTATATCATCTGTAAGCTCATACATATTGCCATCAGCAATAACTCTGACATAACCGCTCTTTTTAGCCTGTTCAAAAAGCTTCTTATGTTCGCCTTTTCTTCCTCTTACAACCGGCGCTAATATCTGTATCTTAGTCCTCTCTGGAAGCTCCATAATTGTATCAACCATCTGGTCTACCGTCTGCTTATTAATGACTTTGCCACACTTTGGACAATGTGGCGTACCTATTCTTGCATATAATAATCTGAAGTAATCGTATATCTCCGTAACAGTTCCCACCGTTGAACGTGGGTTTCTGTTAGTTGACTTCTGGTCTATGGAAATAGCTGGTGAAAGTCCTTCTATGCTCTCTACCGCCGGCTTTTCCATCTGTCCTAAAAACTGCCTTGCATATGAAGATAATGACTCCATATATCTTCTCTGACCTTCTGCATATATAGTATCAAAGGCAAGACTTGACTTACCTGAACCTGACAGACCTGTAAGTACAACAAGGCTGTCTCTTGGTATATCTACATCAATGTTTTTAAGATTGTGCTCACTTGCACCTCTTATTCTTATATAATTCCTGTAATCGCCTTTTTCCATTTTTTTCTCCGTTATTTCTTCTTTCTTAATCCTTAACCGCCTCAATTAAAAAGACTTTTTCTGTAAGCAGCAAATGCTTTTATACATTTGACACCTACATCATATAATACCATAATGATAATATCTGCCTGCCATTACTGACTGCATAACATTGCTTTTGAACTCGTAGCTTAATCTGGCTTAATTGATATCAAGCTATAAATGAGCAAATTTAAAATATTGTACAATTATGTTCCTGTTATGAAGATATATTTTACCTAATCTATTGAAATGTATGTCAACCACAAACAAAAACGATTATTTAAAAAACTGTAAAATATATCCTCTTATCACTTGCCAGACTTCTTATCCTCATAAATATACTTATTAATCTCAATCATCTTATCTCGAAGCATAGCCGCCTGCTCAAAGTCAAGTTCTGCCGCAGCCTTACGCATATTCTTCTCAATCTGCTTCTTGACTTTTTCAAGGTCTTTAATGCTCATAGACTCATAATCCACATCAAGCTTTCCATTAGAGCTGTCTGCATCTGCTGCCTTTGATATGCTTATAAGGTCCCTTACCGCTTTCTTTATAGTCTGAGGTGTTATTCCGTGTGCTTCATTGTACTCCTGCTGTATCTTTCTACGTCTTTCAGTTTCAGATATAGCCTTTTCCATTGACTCTGTTATTGTATCTGCATACATAATAACGTGTCCTTCTGCATTTCTGGCTGCTCGTCCTATCGTCTGGATAAGTGAAGTTTCCGTTCTTAAGAAGCCCTCTTTATCAGCATCTAGAATAGCAACAAGACTTATCTCTGGAATATCCAGTCCCTCTCTGAGCAGATTAATACCAACAAGCACATCAAAACCATCAAGTCGCATATCTCTTATAATCTTCTGTCTTTCAAGTGTATCAATATCCGCATGCAGATACTTTACCCTTATGCCGACCTCCTTAAGATAATCTGTAAGGTCTTCCGCCATACGCTTTGTAAGTGTTGTAACAAGTATTTTATTCTTCTTCTCAACTTCCTTGTTAATCTCACTTATAAGGTCATCTATCTGACCTTCGATTGGTCTTACCGATATTTCCGGGTCAAGAAGTCCTGTAGGTCTTATAATCTGTTCTGCCCTCATAAGCTCATGCTCTTCCTCATACTTACTAGGAGTAGCAGACACAAAAAGCATCTGTGATATCTTGCTCTCAAACTCCTGAAAGTTAAGAGGTCTGTTATCCTTTGCAGAAGGAAGCCTGAAACCATAATCGACAAGTGTCGTCTTTCTTGCCTGATCGCCTGCATACATTCCCCTTATCTGTGGAATAGTAATATGTGACTCATCGACAATAATCATAAAATCATCTGGAAAATAGTCCATAAGCGTATATGGTGGACACCCTGCCGGAAGCCCTGCTAAATGTCTTGAATAATTCTCAATACCTGAACAGAAGCCTGTTTCCTGCATCATTTCTATATCAAAGTTAGTTCTCTCCTCTATTCTCTGCGCCTCAAGAAGCTTATCCTCGCTCTTAAAATACTTTATTCTCTCCGCAAGTTCTTCCTTTATATTCTCAATCGCTTTGTTCATCTTCTCTTTCTCTACAACATAATGCGAATTAGGAAATATAGCAACATGGTCAAGGCTACACTTAACTTCTCCAGTAAGTGAGTCTATTTCACTTATCCTGTCTATCTCATCACCAAAGAACTCCACTCTGACTGCATCACCACTCGATGCCGATGGATATATCTCAACAACATCTCCCCTTACTCTGAAAGTTCCTCGCTTAAAGTCCTGGTCATTACGCATATACTGTATGTCGATAAGCTTTCTTATCATCTCATCCCTGTCCTTCTCCATACCCGGACGAAGCGAGATAACCATATTCTTATAATCAATAGGCGCACCCAGACCATATATACACGAAACCGATGCCACTATAATAACATCATTTCTCTCTGACAATGCCGCTGTTGCCGAATGTCTTAACTTATCTATCTCATCATTAATAGAAGAGTCCTTTGCTATATAAGTATCGCTCTGTGGAACATACGCCTCAGGCTGATAGTAATCGTAATAACTGACGAAATACTCCACTGCATTTTCTGGAAAGAACTCCTTCATCTCACTATATAATTGTGCTGCCAACGTCTTATTATGACTGATAATAAGTGTCGGCTTCTGCACATGCTGTATGATGTTCGCCATAGTAAATGTCTTACCAGAACCTGTAACACCGACAAGTGTTTCAAACTGATTGCCCTCTTCAAAACCCTGCACAAGTTCTTCAATAGCCCTTGGCTGGTCCCCTGTAGGCTCATAAGGAGCGTGTAACCTGAATTCCATAACAATTCTCCCTTCTTAAATCTGTCGTATAATGAATATATCTTAATTATATGCTGTCCAATTAAATGCCTTTTACGCCTGATATTATCTATATAAATTATCATAAACCACATTTACTTAGATTATATAAATTCAAAAACAGCTCTTAACTAACATTGCAAATCCAGCTTATTTATAACTATTATAAAACACCGCTCTTCTGAAATAATAGCATAGCAAATATCCTCTAAATCAAGTATTCCCAATCTTCCTGAAAAAAACATCGCCTATAATGAGCTTGTATCTGATTAGCATATGCAACAATATAATATATAAAAATTATTATTTCTACATTAATTCTACTACAAAGAATTGTGTTTGTCTATACAAATCAGAACATTTGTTCTTATTTTATTCATTCTGCTTCAATTATATTTAACAATTCTAAACTTCACTTTTTGATAGGTGGCATTGGTAAGGTTTAGAACCTATTTAACGCAAAAAAAGTCAATAAATATTATGTTCACTTTCCATCATCTGTAGCGACATAAAAACTTATAAGTATTCCTGCCTAAATTATTTAAAATTGAATAAGCGGATAGTGTATAAAGTCACCACCGACTATATACATCTATCCGCTTACTTAATTCAAGACTGGCGCTTACACCTCACTTGTATTGCTATAACAATAACTCTCTAATATCTCGCAGCTTTCATACTTGTATTTGCGCCACTTCTGTATTGTTATAACACTATCCCTGACCGTTGCTTTCCCTGCTTTCCTTTAGCATAGCTTCAAGTTCAGCTATTCTTTCAAGGTCTTTTGTATGCTGCTCCTCGTATTGTTCTTTCTGACTGTTGATTTGTTTGTCCTTGTCGTCAAGTTTCTCTTTCAGGTTACTTTCTCTCTCCTGCATTTCCTGTATTTCCTGAAAGTGTCAAGACTAATCATATGGTATTTTTGTAGCAATAGAAAATTAATGTGAGTGTTGAAGGTTGTCGTTCCAACGTGGAAATATAATTCAGGATTATCAGAATTTATTAGATTAGAATTACTGTTTTCAAACAGAACAATAGTATGCACATTCTTCATATCCTTATACGAAAATGTCTTATGCCCCAGTGTACTGATACTGTCACTATCCTGCAAAATGTCATCACCATACCTTGCGGTCGAGGTTGAAGATGAAAGCCTGTGGTACTGCCTCATAATTGCATCGGCTGAATAGCAGCTAAGCCTCTCTCCTGGAAACAGTGAGGCAATCTTTTGCACCTCAATATTGGCAACACTTCCGTCAGACAGACATACTATCATATCCATTATTATAAATGAGTCTTCAAAGCTGGAACTTTCGGACGGCAGTATGTCAATAACAGTAACCTCCTGCCCAATAATGCTGCTTACAAGTCTTGATAACCTCTCCCTGTGCTCATTACCATTGAAGAGCTTCTTAAAAAATGGGTCATATAACAGAGGAAGTGTTTTCTTGCGGCTGATATAATCATTAAACCTGTCAGCCCAGCCTTTATTAGAAATGCTGCTTCTTCTGAAATTATCATATTGTAATGCAAGATTGGGATTATTGCGGACTGCCGATAAAAAATCGTAAGAACTAAGATTGTCATTAACAGCTTTATGGCTGTCAGAGTTCATATCTTTATGTAATGAATTATTCACTAATTATACTATCGCATATATGCTGTTCTCCTTCTTAAGTTATTATCACTATGCATATTGATAATATATTTATAGCACATACATAATATAAAGTCAAGTAATAAAATATATAATATACTGTAAATTTCCAGATTGTTTAAAGTTAGATTGCTCTGTAAATAAATATTTTAACCAATATCAAACTATATAAATAACTGCTTTTATAGGAAATTTACTATACCTCATATTAAAAAGACTCCCTCCCTACTGTTCCACATACCACCTCAAAACGTCAGACCTGAAATCCAACGATTAACTGTCAGTATACTACCCAGTAAGAAGGACTCTTTTTGCTTAATAGGTTTGGTTTGTTACTTTCATCTATATTTATTATATGATGTTGGGGTCAAAAGCCCCCAACTATGATACCTACGGATTGTTCCGTGCTACG
>OOIF01000532.1_pt1 | contig 42059 bp, 32 predicted proteins | sample 1691961 | NCBI WGS metagenome assembly OOIF01 (sample SAMN06348146, study PRJEB24527) | human gut metagenome | biome: human gut; feature: ankylosing spondylitis patient; material: feces | host: Homo sapiens | place: China | collected 2015-10 | reverse complement strand
CGAAGGACGGAAACGGAATTTCCGTCTGGGGGTTCATGGTCCAAAGACCGAATGATGCGGCAAGGGGAGCACGCACTGGACGAAAGCAGGGGTGACAGTGACAAGACACACCATCAATTTAGAAACCGCCGGATGCCGAACGGCACGTCCGGAAGCCCGTGTCACTGGCGGGTTGCGGTGTGGGAGGGGGAACTCGTGAGGGAACCCCCTACCCGATCCGGCGGGACGAAACGCAAAACGGACCCCGCCGCGGGGTTGAGGTCCGTCTTGAGAAAAGCAGGGAAGACGCCCGATCAACGGAAGGTCGTGAGTTTCCGATCGAGCACGGCGGCGAGCCCTTCCATCAGGCCGTCGACGTCGAAGCGGTCAAACTGCTTGTCTTCCGTTCGGAAGAGACTGTTTTGGGTCGGAGCGGAGACGTCCACTTCGCAGAGCTTGACGCCTTCCTGGTTGTAGGCCGTCGCGCGAATCATAAGTTCGGTGCGCGTGGGAAGGTTGAGCGTGCGCTTATCTCGCTTGAGGAGTTCGTAGGGGTAGACCCGACGGACTTCCACGTTGATCTTTTCCCCGTTGCGGGAGGTGCCGTTGCGAAGGTACTCGAGGCTGTAGCGCATGGCCTTGCTGAAGGCGGATCCGGCTTCTTCCTCGGGGAGACTGTAGGAGAGGGTGACGCTGCCGTAAGGACGCGCCGGCTTGTTGAGCCAGGTGAAGCCCACCGTGACGTAGGGAAGGGGCGAGCGCTGCGAGCCGAATTTGTTGAATTCTACGGAGTCGTAGTTTCTGCAGGCGGGGATCAAGATGGGCTCTTCCTGCACCTTGTTCGCAAGGCGAAGCGTGATGAGTTTCGAGAGGCGCTTGACGTGATTGTTCACGGCGCGGCGCACGCTCCCGTCGTCGTTCACGAGCGTCGAATACTTCAGGTTCGGCGTGACGAGGAAGCCCGTTTCGTCGTATTGAACGTTGGCGTAGACCTTGTCCTGGCGGTGGATGACGTCCGCGCGCAGCGTGCCGTTCGCCTCTTCGCAGATCAGCCAGTCGTTGCGGTGGGCGGCCTGGATGGCGGCGTTGCGGATTTGGGCGATCGTCTTGTTGTTGGCTTCGCCGCTGAACTCCATGGGTTCGCGCTTGCTCGCGCAGCCGCTCACGAGAAGGGAGCCCGCGAGGACGGCGGCGAGGAAAAGTTTCGTCTTATTCACTGTCTTCTCTCAAAAAGTATGTTGCACAGTCTCAAGAAACGAGAGGCGTTTTACCGAGGTTCGGCTAGTATAGAAAAAATATAGGGAGAGAGGGAAGATCGGGAATCACCCGCAAACTTCTCGTGTCCGAGACGCATGTAGCAAAAAGCGCCGCTTCCCTCAGCAGGGCAAACGGCGCTTGGTGTCGATTCAGACGAGGCGAGGCTTAGCGAACGCCCACGAGCTCCACGTCGAAGATGAGCGTGGCGTAGGGCGGGATGACACCGGGATAGCCGTCGGGGCCGTAGGCGAGGTTGTAGGGGATGCGAAGGATGCGCTTGCCGCCCACACGCATGCCGCGGATGCCGTATTCCCAGCCCGGGATCACCATGCCGGCGCCGAGCGTGAATTCGATCGGTTCGCCGCGTTCCACGCTCGAATCAAAGACCGTGCCGTTGACGAGCTTGCCCGTATAGTGGACGCTCACTTCCTTTCCGAAGACGGCCTCTTCGCCCGTCCCTTCGAGGATCTCTTCGACCTCGAGTTCGCCCGGAGCGGGGACTTCTTCGGCGGCGAGAAGCTCGACGTCGAAGATGAGCGTGGCGTTCGGGGGAATCACGCCGCCCGCGCCGCGTTCGCCGTAGCCCATGTGCGGCGGAATCGTGAGGGTGCGCTTGCCGCCCGTCTTCATGCCGGCGAAGCCCTGTTCCCACCCCTGAATCACGCGGCCTTCGCCGAGCGTGAAGGTGAAGGGCTGACCGCGCGTGACGCTCGAATCAAAGACGGTGCCGTCTTCGAGCTTGCCCGTATAGTGAACGGTGATGCGCATGCCGGGCTTGGCTTCGACGCCGTCGCCCACCTGGGTGTCGAGAATCTGCAGAGTATCAGTCATTATGTTGTCCGGTTGCGAAGCGGAGCGTCTCTTGGCGAAACGCTTCCGACTCCATGACAGGGAAGAATCTAAAAATGGTAGCAGAGAACGCCCGTGCGCCACGGAGAATTTTTCCGGGGACGTGGTGCATAAAATCCCCGCGGGCCCGAGGGCGGCGCGGGGAAAAGGTTCTGCGGAGGCGCCCGGGGGACGCCTCACAGGGAGACAACAAACCGAATTACTTCTTGCGGATGGTGAAGTTGTGGCAGCTGTTGCACATGAGTTCGGGTTCCGCCTTGTCGGCCTTATGGCAGTCCTGGCAGTTCACCGCGCCCAGGTGCGAGCGGTGCGGGTTGGGTTCGAGACCGGCCGTCTTCTTGGCGAGGTCTTCGTAGGACCCGTGGCACTTCATGCACTGATCCTTCTTCACCCAGCCCGAAGCTTCGGGGAAGGCGGCGCCGTGAATTTCGGCGAGGGTCTTGCCGGCGGCGGCGTGAGCCGAGGCCGTGAAGGCAAGGCCGAGAGCGACCGCGAAAGCGGCGATAACGGTGTTTTTCATGATGTGAGTCTCCTAATGCGTCAGTTCTTCTTCGCGCGCTTGGCGAGTTCAGCGCCCGCGATGCGGCCGTAAACGAGCGCGGCACCGAGCTGCGCGCCGCCGGCGTAGTTGTGGAAGAAGATCCCGCCCGCGGAGTTGCCCGCAGCGTAGAGGCCGGGGATGCTTTCGCCGTCGAGATTCTGGATCTCGGCCTTGGCGTTGATGAGCGGACCGCCGAAGGTGGCCGTCATGCCGCCCTGGAAGGGAACCGCATAGAACGGCGCCTTCTTGATCGGGTGCGGCTTCTTGTAGGTGCAGGGCGGATTCATCTGATCGAGCGTGCCCTTTTCGACGGCTTCGTTGTAAGCCTTGACGATGGCCGTGACGCGTTCGACCGGAAGCTTCACCTGCTTGCAGAGTTCTTCGATCGTGTCGGCCTTGCCGTAGGGGTTGTTCAGGCGGTCAAACTTCGGAATCACCTTGTCGAGCACCGAGCAGTCGCTGTCGACGATCACCCAGGCGTAGTTGTCGAGCGTCATCTGGGCGGTCGTGCGGGCCTTGATGACGTAGGTGTTGTTTTCGTCCATGTAGCGCTGACCGGAGGTGTTGACCTGCACGCCGTAGCCCGAATTGAGGACGTCGGCGGGGTTCACGTGGGTCTTGCCGAGGATCGGGCCGCTGTGGAACTGGTCCATGTTCACGAACTTCGTGTAGAGCGGCATCGTGAGCGAGATGTTTTCGCCCGTCGTCGACTTCGAGCCGCGAAGCACCATGCGCGTGGCCCAGCCGCCGATGTAGCGGTCGACCATTTCGGGGTTGGCCGAGAAGCCGCCCGTGCAGATGCACACGCCCGCCTTCGCGAGGAAGGACTTCTGGCCGTCCGGCGTGAGAACCTTGACGCCCGTCACGGCGAAATGTTCGTCGTGGAGGAGTTCGATCGCCTTGTGCTGGAAGAGGATGTCGATGCCGCGCTTCTTGCAGGCTTCAAGGAGCTTTTCCACGAGGCGGCCGCCGCCCGTGATGCCTTCGCCGAGGACGCGGCAGGTGCGGCCCAGACGCGGATAGGGCATGGGACGGATCTTGCCGAACTTCACGCCGATGTCGGACTCGAGCCAGTCAATGCCGGCCGAGATGTTGTCCGTGTAGACGCGGTTGAGGATCGGATCGCCCATCTGCTTGGAGACGTCCATCATCATCGCGTAGAAGGCGTCGGCCGTGTCGGTGATGCCCTGTTCCTTCTGGTGGCGCGTACCCCAGCCGCAGACGGAGCCGAGCGCGAAGATGGCGTTGCCGTCGGGACGGTCCTTCTTTTCCATCACGGCGACGCGGATGCCGAGATCGTGGGCCGTGATCGCGGTGATGAGGCCGGCGGGACCGGCGCCGAGAACGACGGCGTCATAAGCGGTGGAAGCCTTGGGGGCTTCGGCGGCAGCGGCGTTGCGGGTGAGGCCGGCGCCGGCGATGCCCGCGGCCGTGCCGAAGAGCCCGGTCTTGAGGAGACCGCGGCGGGTAAGTTCCTTGGACATGGAGTTTTCCTCGTTGAGTCAGTCGGACCGTTTGATGGGGTCGGTCCGAAGGGAAACGTTTCGGGCGGCCGGGGCCGCCCGGTACGTTCTGAGTATCGAGGAGAAGCCTACGTACGTAGGTTTGCGAAAAATCAAGCCTCGGGGTGCTCTTCGGGTTTTGCCTGATGAGGGAGCGGCAGCGTCACCGTGGCGGTGAGGCCGGGTTCGGGGGCGTTCACGGAAAATTCAAGTTTGCCCGCGTGCTGCTCGAGAATCCCGCGGGCGATCCCGAGACCCAAGCCCAGCCCCTCGGGCTTTTCGCTCGAAACGGGCATTGTGAGGCGCTTTCGCGCCTCTTCATCGAGAACGGGCCCGTTGTCGCGCACGTCGATCGCCACCCTGCGGTCGTCGCGCCGCACGGTGATCGAGATCTTCGGGTTCGGTCCCTTCATCGCCGCTTCGCGCGCGTTTTTGAGAAGGTTCACGAAGACGAGTTCGATTTCCAACGCCGAGACGGACACGACGACGTCCGTGTCGCCCGAGATCGTGAGGGGAACGGGTGCCTTGGCGCCGCTCTGAAAGTGGGAGACGGCGTTTTGGAGGATCTCCGAGAGCGGCGTCTCCTTTCTTTCCGCGCGGCGGTTTCTCGCGTAGGCGCGCACGCGCTCGACGATTTCCTTGGCGCGCGTCGCCTCGTCGGCGATGGCGTCGGCCGCTTCGGTCACTTCGGGCGAGGGATTCGTGCGGGCGAGAAGCTTCACGAGTCCTCGGGCGTAGAGGCGGATCGCGGCGAGCGGCTGATGGAGTTCGTGCGCGAGCATGCTCGAGAGCTGGCTCACCATGGTGTTGCGCTCGAGAAAGAGAAGGCGCCGCTCCTGTTCGGCCTCTTTTTGCGCGAGGCGGCGCACTTCGAGCGTGCGCTTTTCGAGAAGGCGCTTGGTGTTCTCAAACTGCCAGAGAAAGAGCAGCGCCACCCCGAGGAAGATCAGGATGAAGGGAAAGTATTCGGCGAGAAAACGCTTCCAGACGGGTTCTCGCAGATAGCGGTAGGGACCGGTCTTGAGCGCCCGGAAGAGTTTGTCGATCGAGAGATAGTCGGTCGCGACCGCCCAGCTTCGACCCCGTTCAGTCGGGGGCATCCGAAGGAAAGCGAGGGTCGTCGCCGTCACGGCCTCGGGCGTCACGTGCGGAAGGGCCGCGAGCGTGTGCGCGGGATAGAGGTCGGTCGAATGTACGCAGGCGCTCCTGCTTTCCTTGGGCGCAAGAATCCGCAGATCCTTGGCCGCCGACGGATCCTTTTCAAGAAGTTCCTCCCAGGCGCAGAGCCGAAGAATCCCCACGTCGGCGAATCCGTATCGGACCTGCCTAGCGATTTCGTGCGAGGCGTTCTGCGCCCCGATGAAGGTGCGGGACGAGAAGAAATGGTCCGGATCGTTTCCTGCGAGCGCGATTTCGCCCATGGCGATCAGATAGCCCGAAAACCCCGAGGGACGGTTGGCGACGAGGTTCTTTCCCGCCAGGTCGCCGAGCGTCTGCAGATCCTCTCGGTCGCGGCGCACGAGAAAGGCGGAGCCTTCGTTTTGGTTGGCGTTGATCGCCCCGGGTCCCAAGGTCGTGACGATGGGCTTTGCGCCCGCGTCGGCGAGACGCACGACGAGCCCGGCGCTTCCCAACACGAGGTCGACGCGGCGCTCGCGCGCGGCGCGCTCGAGTTCCGGCACGGGCATCGATCGGAATTCGAGGTCGTATTGGTCGGCGAGCGGCGCCGCCGCCCGATGAAGCGCCTCCGTGATGTCGCGCCCGTCTTCGGAGAGCGCGAATTCCGTCACGCCCACGATGAGCTTGGGGCGCTCGGTGGCCGGGCGCTCCTCTGCGACGGAAACACCGAGCGTCAGGGCGAGGAGAAGGCTGAGAACGGTGCGCATCATTCAGAGTCCGAAACGAGCTGCACGATCTCGGCCACTTCGCGCGGGGTGCGAACGCCGAGTTTGCGAAGAAGATTCGCGCGGTGCGCGTCGACCGTTCGGGGCGAAACGCCGAAGCGCTCCGCAATGACGCGCGTCACGAGGCCTTCGGCCACGAGCTTTGCCACGCGCATTTCGCGCTCGGTGAGCGTCTCCCAGCGCGCCCTCGCTTCGTCTTCTCCCGGACCGCCGCGAAGTCTTTCGTGGTGCATGCGGCAGGCCTTTTCGACGGCGCGCAAAAGGCGTTCCTCGTCGACGGGCTTTTGCAGAAAATCGACCGCGCCCTCGAGCACGGCGTAGACCGCCGTGTCGATGTCGCCGTGGGCGGAGAGAAAGATCACGGGCAGGACGTTTTCCTCGACCTTCAACTGATGCTGCAGATCCGTCCCCGTCGCGCCCGGCATCTTGAGGTCGAGCACGAGACAGCCCGGCATCTTCGGGTCGTCCTTTTCGAGAAAGGAGAAGGGGCCGTCGTAGGAAACGCTCTTCCAGCCCTCCACCTTCAAAAAGAAGGTGAGGGCGCGCCGCAGGGCCGGATCGTCGTCGACGATCCGAACGAGGGACGTCTCCTGCAGGATTTCCTTCGTGAGCGTCATGGCGGACCTCAGAGAACGGTGACGACGTCGTTCAAGGCAAAGCGCGACTTCGGGCGCGAGGCGTTGCGGTCGTCGCTTGCGCGGTAGCCGACCGAGACACCCACGACCGTGTGGAAGCCTTCTTCCCGGAAGCCGAAGATCCGGTCGACTTCTTCCATCACGAGGCCGCCGAGGCAGGTGGCGTCGAGACCCATTCCCGCCGCGGACGTGAGAAAGGACCCCATGGCGAGCATCACCTGTTCGTGCGTCCAGAGGGGGGTCGACTCGGGCGTGCGGCAATAGGCGTCGACCGCGGCCTTGCGGAAGGCGTAGAGCTTTTCAATGTCCGCCGCGGAGTCGTGGCGGCCGTCTTCGGTTTCCTTGGCAAAGAGCTTCTTGAGATGGGCTTCGTCCAAACGGTTCTTCGCCAAAAAGAGAATGACGAGGGGCGCGTGTTCGACGCGCTCGAGGTTGAAGTCCTTCACGGCGGGCATGAGCCGGGCCTTCGCCTTGGGCGTCGCGAGAAAGACGAAGCGCCACGGCTGGATGTTCACGGACGACGCGGAAAGCCGCAGGATTTCCGCGAGCCTCCCGAGGGTTTCCGGGGCGATGCCGCGGGTCGGGTCGTAGTGTTTGCAGGTGTAGCGCGTGCGGGCGAGTTCGAGCATGTCCATGAGGGGCTCCTCAAAATCAATGTCTGTCGGAAGAATTTGTACCACGAACGCCCGTCCGACGCAGAAGAAAAGAGCGCGGTCCGCCGCCTCGGAAGGTTTCCGGGGCTCCTCGCTTGACGAAACCGAAGGAATTGCGTAGTTTTTCCTACACACCTTCATTGAGGAGAATCGTCTTGACCCAATTCACTTCCACTCGGAAAACCGTCCGTTCCGCCCTCCTGGCGGCGAGCTTTTCCGCGCTGCTTGCGGGCTGCGGCTCGATGAACCTCGGCGGCGAAGCCAAAACCGAAGCCGCCGCGGAGGCGGCGCCCGCCCAAAACCAGCAGGCGGAACAGTCGCCCAATACGATGACGGTCGCGGCGGCCGAGCGTAAGAGCGTGCTCGTCTGCGTCGTGCAGGATCCGAAGCAAAACGTCGAGGCGCTCGAGCGCGCCATTGTCGAGGGCGTCAAGGCGACGGGCGTTACGGCGCGCGTCGTGAAGGCGGGCGACAACGTTTCCGCCTGCAAGGGCCTGATGACTTACGGCGTCGCCACCAAGGACGGGAAGTTGACCGGCATGGTCTATCAGATGAACGAAGGCAACAAGGTCGCGCTTCGCGCCACCGGCCCCGCCAAGGACGGAAAGATGACGCTCCATCAGGCGGCCTCCTATGCGGCCAACTTCGTGCTCTATTGGCTCAATCCGAAGCCCGCTGCGGAGCAGAAGCCCGCGTCCTGAGGTTTATATCTGGAGGGAGGCGAAAAGCCTTTTCGACTCCCTTGAGCGGACGAAAAAGAGGGAGAGGTTGCGGCCTCTCCCTTTTGCTCTTTTTGCGCTCGGCGGTCAGTGATCCGACTTGATGCCGGCGCCGCACATCGTGATGACGGTGTCGGGCGTCGGTCCGCAGAGTTCGCAGTAGCGGCGGTAGGCGGCGAGGTTCGCGGCCGTCGTGTGCTCGCAGTAGACGCCGCGCAGCGCCAGGTCGCGGCGCGCTTCGAGGATTTTCTCTTCGGGGGCCGTCACGAAGTGGATGCCGTGGCGGTGGGCCATGTTGAGAATTTCACGGCCGCGCATCGGAACGCCGATCGCGATCCCTTCGGCCATGGTGGGTTCGGGCGTGACGCGCACGGGGTCTTCGGAACCCGCTTCCACGGCGCGCGCGAGCGGATCGCAGCGTTCGCTTTGGAGCGCAATGATCTGCGGGAAATGATCGATCGCACCCGAGGCCTCGAGGTGTTCGAGGGCCTTGACGGCGCCGATGAAGAGCGTGCCGTTGCCGACCGGAATCACGAGGTGCTCGGGCATGCGTCCGAGTTCTTCGAAAATTTCGTAGACGTAGCACTTCATCCCTTCGTAGAAGAAGGGGTTGTAGACGTGGTTCGCGTAGTAGGCGCCTTCGTTCTTTACCTTGGCGCGGCAGACGTCGGCGCAGTGGTCGCGCGTGCCGGGAACGACGTTCGCAATCGCGCCGTGCGACTCGATCATGCGGATCTTCGACGGGCTCGTTCCTTCGGGAACGAAGATCTCGCAGCGGATCCCCGCGCGCGCCGCATAGGCCGCGACGGCGTTTCCGGCGTTGCCGCTCGAATCCTGCACGCAGGAGGTGACGCCGATCGTCTTCATGTGGGCGACCAAGGTCGCCGCACCGCGGTCCTTGAAGGAGAGCGTCGGCATCGTATAGTCCATCTTGAGAAGGACGTCGTCGTCAAAGCGAACGAGGGGAGTCAACCCTTCGCCCATGGTGACGTCTCGCCAGGCGTCGCCCTCGAGCGCGAGAAATTCGCGGTAGCGGAACTGACTCCAGGTCTTGCGGTCGATTTTGCTTTCGTCCCACTTCGGGGGCGTGAAGTCGAGTTCAAAGAGGCCGCCGCATTCGCAGGCGGGCGAGAGGGTGGTGACGGGCGTGCGCTTGCCGCACTTCGTGCAGACGAAAGAGAGCTGACTCATTTTTCCGGCATCTCCGCAATGGCTTCGATTTCCACGAGGCAGCCGAAATGGAGTTCCGTCGTCGAGACGACGACGCGGCCGGGCTTGTGTTCGCCGAAGAATTCGGCGTAGACCTCGTTGATCGGGCCCCAGTACTTCACGTCGGGGGTGTAGACGCGGCAGAAGACGACGTCGTTGCGCGTCACGCCCGCTTCCTTCAAAACGCGGTCGACGTTGTCGAGGGCGAGACGCGTATGGTCCTTGATGTCGCCCTTGGCGACTTCGCGCGTGTCGGGGTCGATCGAGAGCTGACCCGAAACGTAGAGCATGCCCTTCGAGATCACGCCCGCGGTGTAGTGGCCCTTGTTTTCTCCGCGGAAGGGAGGACGAACGAATTCCATGTGACTCTCCTTTTGGAAATGCGCCCGGTTGACGGAGGGCGCAAAAAAGTGCGCCGCACGCTTTTCGCATGCGACGCACCCATTGTAGCGACGCTTTAGGCCGGAACGAAAGCCTTGACGGCCGCGGCCTCAGCTTCGAGGTCGGCGACGTTCTTGGCGATGCCCGCACGGATGTCGTCGGTGAGCGGCAGATCCTTCACGATTTCATAGCCGCCGTCCTTCGTGATGCAGGGGAAGCCGAAGACGAGTCCTTCGGGAACGCCGTAGGAGCCGTCGGAGGGAACGCCCATCGTCACCCATTCGCCGTTCGAACCCAGCGCCCAGTCGCGCATGTGGTCGATCGCGGCGGAGGCGGCGGAAGCGGCCGAGCTCGCGCCGCGGGCCTGAATGATGGCGCTGCCGCGCTTGGCGACGGTCGGCATGAAGTCGTTCTTCACCCAGGCGTCGTCGACGAGTTCGAGGGCGGGACGGCCCGCGACGGTCGCGTGCGTGATGTCGGAGACCATGGTCGGGGCGTGATTCCCCCAGACGCAGAGGTGACGGATGTCGGTCACGTGCGAGCCGGTCTTTTGCGCAAGTTGCGAGAGCGCACGGTTCTGGTCGAGGCGCAGCAGAGCCGAGAAGGCCGTGCGCGGGAGATCCGGGGCGTTTAGCATCGCGATGCGGGCGTTCGTGTTGCAGGGGTTGCCGACCACGAGCACCTTGACGTTTCGCGAAGCGGCTTCGTTCAGGGCGCGGCCCTGCGTTTCAAAGATCGAGGCGTTCGCTTCGAGGAGGTCGGCGCGCTCCATGCCGGGGCCGCGCGGACGGGCACCGATTAGAAACACGTACTCGGCGCCGTCGAAGGCTTCGGCGGGATCGCGAACGGCCTTCATTTCGGCGAGCGTCGGGAAGGCGCAGTCGTCCAATTCCATCATGACGCCCTTCAGAGCGGCCGAGCTCGTCGGGTTGGGACGCTCAAGGAGCGTCAGCGACACGGGCTGATCGGGGCCGAGCATGGCGCCCGAAGCGAGGCGAAAGAGAATCGAGTAGCCGATCTGACCGGCGGGGCCGGTGACGGCGATGCGGACGGGTTGCTTCATTTTTTTCTCTCCAGATAAAGAAATCGGTTATTCGCACTCGGCGGCGTGAAGCTTCACGACGAGCTGTCGGAAGAGCGGCGCCTTCGCGGGCGTGCGGCGGTCGTCGTAGTGCGTGTGCAGAAGGTCGTGCGCGAGGCGGCTTCCCGGCGTGCCGAGGTACTCCCGGTAGAGGCGCGCGACGTCCGGGTTTTCGTGCGAGGACTTCACCGTCATGGCGGCGTCTTCGTCGTAGACCGCTTCCTGACGAACGGGAAGCGTGCGGCTCCACGCGGGACCGCGGTTCGTGCCGCCCCCGCCGATGCAGCCGCCCGGACACGCCATCACTTCCACAAAATGGTAGGGGGAACGGCCTTCGCGCACAAGCTTCAGAATGCGGTCGGCCTCGCGGATGCCGTAGACGACGGCGACGCGGAGCTTGCCGAATTCATCCGTTTCGACGGTCGCTTCCTTGGCGTTTTTGAGGCCGCGAACGGGCTCGAACGCAAGGTGCGCCGTGCGGGGGCCGCCCGTGAGCGCGCAGACCGTGCGAAGGGCCGCCTCCATGACGCCGCCCGTCGTCGCAAAGAGCTGCGCGGCGCCGGTCGCCTCCGTCATGAAGGGCGAATCGAAGTGCGCGGGCTTCACCGTGTCGGGGGTGAGGCCGTTGCGTTGGAAAAGCGTCGCGAGTTCCCGCACCGTGAGCACGAGATCCACGTCGGGAATGCCGTCGCGGGAAAGTGCGGGGCGCGCGGCCTCGTCCTTCTTCGCCGTACAGGGCATGATCGAAATCACGCGGATGCGTTCGCGGTCGATCTTGAGCGCGCGCGGCAGCCACGTCTTCGCGAGGGCCCCGAAGATCCCCTGGGGCGAGCGCGTCGTCGAAATGTGGCCGATCAAGTCCGCGGCCGACTTTTCCACGTGGTTGATCCAGCCCGGACAGCACGAGGTGAACATCGTATCGGGACGGTCGAGCCGGTTTTCGCGCTTCATCTTTTCGAGGCGTTCGATCAGTTCGGTGCCTTCTTCGAGAATCGTCACGTCGGCCGACCAGCGCGTGTCGCAGACAAGGTCGGCGCCGAGCTTCTTGAGGCCGGCGACGAGGAAGCCCTCGAGATTTTCGCCCGCGGGAAGCCCCATGGCTTCGCCGATCGTGAAGCGCACGGCCGGGGCCATCTGCACGACGGTCGTGACCGAGGGGTCTTCAAAGAGTTCGAGCGCGCGCTCGCACTGATCCTTCACGGCGATCGCGCCCGTCGGACAGACGAGCGAACACTGGCCGCACTGAATGCAGCGGTCGGACGCCCCCCAGGGCGTGCCGTCAAAACCCACGGCCGCCTCGGTCCCGAAGCCTTCGAGCGTGATGGCGCCGACGCCGTGGATCTGTCGGCAGACTTCGAGGCAGCGAAGACACCGGATGCACTTGTCGGGCGTGAAGGTGAGGGCCGGGGCCGTCGCGTCGGTGCCGTGACGGTTCACAAAGCGCCCCGAGAGGCTCGAAACGTCGAGTCCCACGGTCTTCGCGACCGTCTGGAGTTCGCAGTCGCCGTGGCGCGAGCATTCGGAGCAGCGCTCGCAGTGGTCGGCAAAGAGGAGTTCCGCCTGGAGCTTACGCATGCCGCGCAGCTGCGCGCCCGTCGTGCGCACGCGAAGGCCTTCCTTCATGCGCGTGTCGCAGGCCGTGACGGTGCGGGTGCGGTCCTTCTCCACGATTTCCACGAGACACATGCGGCAGGTCCCCGGACGGTGGTGAAGCGCCGCGAATTCGCAAAGCGTCGGAATGAAGACCCCTTCGCGGCGGGCGACCTCGAGAATCGTTTCGCCTTCGGTGAAGCGGACGGGGACGTCGTTCAAAAATGCTTTCATCTTCCTCTCCCCGATCAGTCTTCGAGTTCGCTCTTTCCCGGAATGGGACGAAGCGTGGAGACGGCAAAGATTCGGTAGCAACGCATGCAGCGCGAAGCTTCCGTGAGGGCGTCGTCGTGCGAGAGGCCGTGTTCGGCCTCTTCCCACGAGGACTTGCGCACGTCGGCAGCCAGATGCGTCTGCTTCTGGCGGGGTACGAGCGGCACCTCGCGGTGCGGCTTTTCGCCCTCGAGCAACTTCGCTTCGCGGATCATGGCGCTCATGCGCTGGCGCGGGATGAAGCCCGTCGCGTGCGTCATGAGGTATTCATGAATCGAATTCGCGGCGATTTCGCCCTGGGCCATGCCCCAGATGAGGCTCGTCGGGCCCGCGGCGGCGTCGCCCCCCGCGAAGACGCCTTCGCGGCTCGTCTCGAGCGCGTCGTTCACGACGATCGTTCCGCGGCGCGAGAGTTCGATCCCGTCCGCTTCGCAGAAGACCGACGTGTCGGTCTTCTGGCCGATCGCGGCGATCACGGTGCTGCAGGGAACGACGAATTCGCTTCCTTCGATGGGCTTCACCGAGCGGCGGCCCGAAGCGTCGGGTTCGCCTTCGCGCATGCGGATGAGCTTGATTCCGGTGACGCGGCCGTCTTCCGTGAGGATTTCCACGGGCGCCGTGAGGAAGTCGAAGTCGATGTCCTCTTCCATGGCGGCGGTGATTTCTTCCGGATCGGCCGGGGCCGAAAGGCGCGTGCGGCGGTAGGAAACCGTGATTTTGCCGGCCCCCTTGAGTAGGCGGCGCGCCGTGCGGCAGCAGTCCATGGCGACGTTCCCGCAGCCCACGACCACGATGTCGCCCTCGAGCGACGGCGTTTCGCCGCGCGACTGCGCATGTTCGACGTCGACCAGGAAGTCGAGGCCCTTGAGGTAGCCCTTGGCCGTGGTGTCTTCACCGGGGAGGCCCAGATACTGTCCGAGGGCGCAGCCGATCCCGAGGAAGACCGCCTTGTAGCCGCGGTGAAAGAGTTCGTCGATCGTGAAGTCGCGCCCAAAGGCCTGCCCGAACTTGTAGTTGCCGCCCAGACGCGTGATCACGTCCGTTTCGGTTTCGAGAAGCTTGTTGGGGAGGCGATAGGCGGGAATGCCGATGCGGGCCATCCCGCCTGCGTGGGCTTCCTGCTCGAAGATGTCGACGCGGTAGCCGCGGCGAAGCAGATGGTAGGCGCAGTTGATCCCCGCGGGGCCCGCGCCCACGATCGCGACCGAGGTGGAAACGGGGGAGACCGGACGCTCTTCCTTCGGGAAGAAGTCTTCGATCGCGGCGCCTGCTTCGTCGGCTGCATGGCGCTTCAGTTCCTTGATGCCGACCGCCGTGTCGATCTGGTTGCGAAGACACGCCTTTTCGCAGGGACGAACACAGACGCGCCCGCAGGAGCCGACGAGAGGATAGTGTCGCAGCAGAACGGTCGTCGCGAGTTCGGGATGACCGTCGCGGATGTAGTCGATGTAGCGCGGAATGTTGACGTGCGAGGGACAGGCTTCGATGCAGGGCGCCGTCGCGACCGCGTAGAAGTCACGCGTCGTTTCGGGCATCGCGGGGGCGCGCCGCAGCATTTCGGGGAAGTATTCGAGCGCGCCCCAGAGCGGTTCGGGAGCGGTCTGTCCGATCCCGCAGAGACTCGTCTCGCGCATCTGCACGAGAAGCGCGCGGATGCGGTCCCAGTCGACCGATTCGCCTTCGCCGCGGGCGGCCTTCTCAAGCGCCTCGTCAATGAGGATCGTCCCCATGCGGCAGGGCGTGCAGCGCCCGCAGGAGAGGCTCTTGGCGCGCGCGTAGTACTGACGCAGAAATTCCGCGAGCGTCACGCGCATGTCGAACATCAGAAAGCCCTGCGGACCCGCGAAGCCCGCCACGGGGTTTCCTTGATTGAAGGTGAGAAGCGTCTCGAGGGGGAGCTCGCTTTGCGCGCCGTCGGGGGCGCGGCGACGGTAGTCGTACACCTTCCCCTTCCAAACGCCGTAGATGAGTTCGTCCATACAGGTCTTCCTTGGCGGTCCGATGGTTCTGCCGTCCCCTCCGTACGCGGACGGAAGGGGAGGTAGAAATTTTTATCTGTAGAATAAATTCTATTCTAATGGAAAATTTTCTATTTCGGAAGCGCGACGCTTCCGCGCCGAAAATTTTCCGAAGCTCGAAGAGTCTAGCGGGGAGCGCGGATTTTGTCGAGCTTCTTTTTCGCCGGTCTTCTCGTTTTTGTGACCGATTCTCCGGAAGGCGGGACGGAATCGGAGCCCGAAGGAAGCCCGCCCGCAAAATCGGCTAGACTTGGAAAAACGGACATAGAAAAAACTCTAGATCCCGAGAGACGTCATGCATCCGATTCTTCTTTCCTACGTTCCCGTCGCCGACATGGTTGCGCGCACCTTCGGCGAAGACTGCGAAGTGCTCCTTCACGACCTCACGACGCCGCAGCACTCGATCGTGCACGCCGCCAACAACCGCGTGACCGGGCGGCACATCGGCGAGAGCTTCCGAAACCTCGTGCAGAAGGCGCTCTTCAGCGGCGACCGCGGGGAAGGGGAGGACTTCGTCGCGAACTACTACTACGAGCACGAGGGCCGTCTTATCCGCTCTTCGAGCCTTCTGATTCGGGACGAAAAGGGCGCGCTCATCGGCGCGATGTGCATCAACGTCGACTGCACGCACCTGCGCGAGAGCATGCGCTGGCTCGGGCGCGCGATGCCCGACTTCGACGAGGCGGGGCTTGCCAAGGCCTCCGCCCGCAAGACCGAAGCGCCCGTCGAGGGCGACCGAAACGTCCAGAAGATGGTCTACGACCTTATCGACAAGATCCTCGACGAAGCGCGCGACACCGACACCAAGGAACGGCGCATCGAAGTGATCCGCTTCATGAACGAACGCGGGATCTTCCTCATGAAGGGCGCTCTCGAGCGGGTGGCGGACCGTCTCGGGATTTCGAAGGTGACGGTCTACAGTTACCTCGACGAAGTGCGGAAGAAGTAAGAAAAGCTTCGCCCAACGAATCGGCCCGCTTCCGGTGATTCCAGAAACGGGCCGCTTTTTTGCGTCCCGCAGGCCTCGCACCTGCGGGACTTCGTCTGGGGCGGTGCGGTTTATCGGCCGGCGAGCACCTTCGCAAAGGCTTCCGCCGCGTACTCGACGTTGCCGTGGTTAAGTCCCGCCACGCAGATGCGGCCGTTCGCGACGCCGTAGACGGCGTACTTTTCGCGAAGTTCCGCCATCATTTCCTTCGTAAAGCCCGTGAAGGAGAACATCCCCTTTTGTCCGACGACAAACGAGAGGTCCACGCCGTGGCGTTCGCCCGCTTCGGCAAAGAGCCGGCGCATGAGCACCATGCGCTCGCGCATTTCGTCGACCTCCTTGCGCCAGCGGGCTTCGAGTTCGGGGTCGGCGAGGACTTCCGCGACGACGGCGCCCGCGAACTTCGGGGGATTCGAGTACGAGGAGCGAACGAGGCTCTTGAGGATCGATTCGACCGTGCGCTTTTCTTCGTTCGAGCGCGTAAGGACGTGAAGCGCCCCGGCGCGCTGGCCGTAGAGCGCAAAGTTCTTCGAAGAGGAGGCCGCAACGAGCGTCGCGACGCCTTCGTCCGCGAAGAGGCGCGGCGCGTAACCGTCTTCGTCGAGCCCGTCGCCGAGTCCCTGATAGGCGATGTCGAGAAGCGGCACGAGGTTTCGCTCCTTCACGATCTTCACGATTTCGCTCCAGGCATCCTTGGGAAGATCCACGCCCGTCGGGTTGTGGCAGCACGCGTGGATGAGGACCATCGTGTTGGCGGGAAGGGTCGAAAGGGCCGAGCGCATGCCGTCAAAGCGCAGGCCGCCGAGCGTGCGGTTGTAGTAGGGGTAGGTGGCGATCTCGAGGCCGGCGAGCTTGAAGATCGCGATGTGGTTCCCCCAGGTGGGGTCGGACACGACGACGAGCTTCACGCCCAAAACGTTCTTCGCAAAGAGCGCGGCAAGATAGAGCGCTCCCGTGCCGCCGATCGTCTGCACGGTGGCGGTGCGCTCGGAGAGAGCCGGAGCGCGCTCCGCGCCGAAGAGAAGACGACGAACGCCCTCGTTGTAGGCGGGCAGGCCCGACATCGGGATGTAGGCGTGGGGTTCGCGGCGCGCAAGAACGCGCTTCGTCGCTTCCTCAACGGTCGGAAGAAGCGGCATCACGCCCGCGTCCGTGAGGTAGGCCCCCACCGTGAGGTTCACCTTTTCGGGACGTTCGTCCTTCTGAAAGAGTTCGTTGAGCCCGAGGATGGGATCGTCGGGCCGGGGTTGAAGCTGCGAAAAAAGTTCGTTTTGCATGGGAGCCGTCCTCGTCGTGCGAAGTGAAAGTCCCTCCACTATACGGCGGGACGAGGACGAGCGGGGTGCCGCGCAAAAGGAAAATTCTGCTTTTGCGCGGCTTCTCAAACCGACTGAGACGTTTCGCCTACGGCATTCTTATGATCCGCGAAGGAGAAGGCCTTCGGGGGCTTTATGCCGCGGGTTCGAGCACCTTGATGATTTCCGCTTCGATCGCAAGAAGCGTCGCTTCGTCGCGCAGCACGGGGCCGTCGATGAGGAACACGTCTTCGACGCGCTCGCCCAAGGTCGTGATCTTCGCCGTCTGCAGATTGATGTTGTGCCGCGCCAGGATGTCGGAGATGTCGTAGACGAGTCCGAGGCGGTCCGTGCAGATGACGTTCAAAAGCCAGGCCTTTCCCGAAGCGGTCGGAACTATCGTGACCATGGGACGCGTCGGGAAGTGGCGAGAGCGGCGCGAGAGCTTGCCGCGGCGGGGTTTGGGGACGAGGTTCGAGACGTTGAGCGCCTCGGGGAGCTCGCGCTCGATTTTCCGGGCGGTGCGCTCGGGCGTGTCGTGCTCGAAGGGATCCGTCACAAGGAGCGTGTCGAGCGCCCATCCGTGCTGCGTCGTGTGAATGCGCGCGTCCATGATCGAGAGGCTCTTGGCGCCGAAGTACGCGACCATGCGAAGGAAGAGGTCCTTCTGGTCGGGCGTGTAGACGAGCACCTGCAGGCCGCCTAGCGTCGGATGTTCGCGCACGCGCACGAGCGGCGTGCGGTCCTCAAGGTGCCCCGCCGTCGAAAGGGCGTGCCAGACGATGTCGTCCGTCGTGTTTCGAAGGAAGTAGACGACGTCGAGTTCGCGCCAGAGCGCGTCTCGCTCGGCTTCGGAGAGCTTGCCTTCGAGTTTTGCGCACACTTCTCGGCGCCGTTCGAGAACGGCGGTCTTGGGGGTCACCCAGGTGCCCTTGAGGCGCGAGAGCGTGGTGCGGTAGAGCGCTTCGAGCAACTGCGCCTTCCAGGGGTTCCACACCTTGGGACTCGTCGCGCGGATGTCGGCGACCGTGAGGAGATAGAGGGCGTCCAAACGTTCCTTTGTCTTCACGACCTTCGCGAAGGCGTCGATCACCTGCGGGTCGGAAATGTCGCGCTTTTGCGCCGTGAGGCTCATCGTGAGGTGTTCGCGCACGAGAAAGCACATGAAGTCGATGTCTTCCTCGGCAAAGCGCATGGAGCGCGCCCAGGCTTCGAGGCGCTTCGCTCCGATTTCCTCGTGCCGGCCCCCGAGGCCCTTTCCGATGTCGTGAAAGAGGCCCGCGATGAGAAGGCGCCAGTTCCGGTCGAGCCCCGCCATGATGTCCGAGCAGAAGGGGTATTCGTGCGCGAAGTCGCTTCGCGCAAAGCGGCGGATGTTCCGAACGACGCGAAGCGTATGCTGATCGACCGTGAAGATGTGGTAGAGGTCGTGCTGCATCTGCCCGACGATGTGCCGGAAAGGCAGAAGATAGCGCCCGAGAATCCCCCAGAGGTTCATCTGCTTCAGGGCGTGGTAGGTGCCGCGCGGGAGCTGCAGGATCTTGAGGAAGGTTTCGTGGTTCTTCGGATCGTTTCGGAAGTCGTCGTCGATCCCGAGGGACGCGTGCCAGAGGGCGCGCAGAAGGCGCGTCGACATGCGCTTCAACTCCATGTGCTCGGCAAAGACGAGGAAGGTCTCGAGCATGGCGCTCGGACGCTTTTCAAAGAGCTTCGGATCGTCGATGTCCATTTCGTCGCCGCGGGCCGTAAAGCCCGGCGCGATCGGAAGAACCTTGGCGCCCGTCATGTCGCCGAGAAGTCGGTCGGAGAGCGCATAAAGCTGCAGCTGCGACATCTGCACGACCTGCTGGGCGTTCCGGTAGTAGGCCTTCATGAGGCGTTCGGACGCGCGCATCGGGCCCGCGGGCAACCAGCCGAGACGCTGCGCGAGCGCTTCCTGCAGGTCGAAGATCAGACGGTCTTCGTGGCGTTTTGCGCAGAGGTGCAGGTTGATGCGCAGGTGCCGCAAAAAGTCGTGGACGCGGTAGAGCGTTTCGACTTCTTCTTCGGAGAGCAGTCCCGACTTGGCGAGGTCCCGAAAGTCGGTCGCGATGTGCGCGGCCTTGGCGCACCAGAGAAAGACCTGAATGTCGCGCAGGCCCCCGGGGCTCTCCTTGATGTTGGGTTCGAGCGAATAGGGGGTGTCTTCGTAGCGTTGATGGCGCCGCGCGAGTTCGAGCATCTTCTTCTGAAAGAAGTCCTTGGCGTCGAGCTGAGCGTGAAAGCGCTCGAGCGCACGGGTGAGAAGCGCTTCGTCTCCGCGCAGGAGACGCTCTTCGAGGTAGGTCGTCGCAACCGACACGTCGCCCGCGGCCTCTTCGAGAAAGGCCGTTTCACTTCGCACCGAGGCGCCTACGGGGAGGCCGAAATTCCAGAGTTCCGCAAGGAAGTTCGAAATGCGTTCGCCAAGCGCCGCATCTTCCGCCAGATCGTCCTCCATGAGAATGAGAAGGTCGATGTCGGAGTAGGGATAGAGTTCTTCTCGCCCGCAGCCGCCCACGGCGACCAGGGCGAATCCTTCGCGCGGGAGATCGAAGAGGTCGGCGAGCGCCGTCAGGGCGCGGTCGAGCGTACGGCTGTGGTCGCGCAGAAAGTCGCCCGCGTGCGGGGCGCGTTCGTAACGGTCGACGAGGACTTCGCGCTCGGCGCGGAATCGCTCGATGATGGAGGCGGCATCGGTCATGCGTGTTGCGGCAGAAATCCGGATGATCACGGACTCGGATTTTCCGACGTTTCCTTTGTTGGTTCGTAAAGGGACTGGGTTTTAGACGATTGGACAAACGCCTATCAGTTTTGTTCACGTCCGTCCATGAAGTCTATCGTGATCGAACGAGAAAAGGGAAAGAAGAGGTTGGACGGCACTCTTACTCGGGTGCGGGTCATGCTGAAAATTTTGAATTTCTTTTATTTATATCCGATCAACTGAGTCGATCTTAGGCCGACGAATTTTGATTCGTAAATTTTTAAACTTTTAGTTGCGCTGGAAAAAAACGAAATAAAATTCTGAGAATCGTTGTGTTCGCCTAAGTATCAATAGATATTAAAGATCTTGAGTCTGTAGTGTTGCGTTTGAATTTTGGTTGAATTTATTCGATTTAAGTTGTAGTTCTTGAAAGTAGCAAGTTGGCGAACCTGCGGGGAGTGAAGCCTTCGGGAGTTTTGTTCCTGAGGGGCTTCGTCGAAATTCTGGTTGTGAATATTTTCTTTAAGCAAACACAAGCTTGCTGAGGAAGTTTTTCCTTAATGTGGAGTTTTTATGACGAGCAAATCGCCTTATATCGGGACCGGCGGCAAACGCATTCCTTTTGCGCTCTCCGCCGTGGCTTATGCGGTTTTGGTTGCAGTCTCGAGCACTGCTGTTGAGGCCGCGGTCAACGAGAAACTCGTTGGTGGTGAAGATGCCCAGCAAATCGTCTTTCAAGGAGATACGACGGCGTCACCGTTTGTCGTTGATGTAAACGAGGTCTATGACGAGATCATCGGTGGTCACCACGTCAAGCAGATCAAGAATGAAGGGGCTTCTGCCGATAATCTTGTTGCGGTCAGTAGCGACGCTTCGTCCGTAACCATTTCGAATGTTGACGGCGTCCAGTTTGTGGTCGGTGGCTCCAAGTCCAACAACAGTTTTGCAGCGCTGACTTCCACTGACTCCAGCGTGAAGATCAACGGAGGAACCATTGGGACCGGAGCTGAAGGTGGCGATTCGGCGGTGATCGGAGGCAACCTCATCAAGGCGACGGTAAATCAGGGCGGTCCCACCGCCACCTCTGAGACGACTTCCTCGACCGTAACCGTCACCGGAGGCACTTTCAATATGCAGGTCGGCACCCCCGGGTTGGTCGGAGGCTCCATGGCGGACGACTACAGCGGACAGAGTGAAGGGGTTTCGCTCAAAGTGCATGATCAAAATGCTCGGTTGATCGTCACGGGCGGCGACTTCTCGGCGGGTGGTGATTTCATCGGCGGCGCAGTTGCGTCCGGTGCGGGCGCCGCGGCTTCCGTCGATCACTCGGAAGTGAGCCTGACGGGCGGCATTTTCAATGGAGACACGAGAAGAGCGGTATACGGCGGCAGCATTGCGCTTGAAGGAGCCACGGCGACCAACAAAACGAGCACGGTCTTTGTGGACGGCAATGCGGAGGGATCCGCTGGATTCACAACAAACTCTCCGAGCGACAGCAAAGAAAGCGGTCAACTCGAGGATACGCTTTATGTGAGCCTTTACGGCGGTGGTCTTAACGCTGCTACCACGGAACTCTCGTCCCTGACGATTCAGAACGCAACATTGGGTTTCCGGTATACCAAGAACGACGATAAAGCCAGTACAAAAACTGTTGGCGTGCAGTCTGGATCTCGTTACGTTGTGGCGGGTTCCTATGAGGAAGGCAATGCTCAGCTTACCGTCAGCAACAGTACGATCATGGGGGATCTTCGTGGAGGCTCCTGGATGGGGGCTCTCAGCGACAGTGAAGTGGTTGAATACCACGTTACAGCCGGTGATTCGATCGTGACGGTGAACAATGCCGTCATGAACGGTTATACGAAGGGTGTTTCGACGTGGAACGGTCGCATTTTCGGCGCTGGCATCATGCAGTACACCCAGAAGTCGACCTATACGGTGAATTCGACCACGGTCCGCGCTTCGAACATCCTGGGCCAAGATACGGAAGAAGGAAGCGGTGAAGTGACGCACAACCCCGGCGCGCGTATTTTCGGCGGTGGGCAGCTCTACAACAATGGATCGGCGCAGAACAACACGCTGACCATTCGTTCGACGGACGTGGAACTCACCGGTGCGGACAGCGAGGTGATGGACGTGATCGGTGGGAGCATCGTCAGCGGCACGAACAAGTACGACACAAACAAAGTGGTGCTCGGTTCCTCCACGGTGCACGTGGCAGATGCCTACGTTGCGAACCGGATCGTTGGTGGTAACGACGTCAATTGGTTCGGCACTGGCAAGGTAACGGGTAATACGACGATTCAGGTCGACGGAGCGGCTCGGGTCGGCGAAATCGTCGGCGCCAACACGGCGACATTCGTCGCGGACTATGTTTTCGGCGACGGTGTTCGTCGCGCTGAGATGACAGGCAATACGTCCGTCACCGTCGGTGGTACGAGCGATGTGGGACGTCTGATCGGGGCCGGGTATGCCTTTTCCGCTGGCGAAGGTTATCCCCCTGCAGTGGGGGACGGAACGACATCCGATCGGACCAAAGATTCCTACAACGAGGCGGCCGTTTCGACTTTGACGGGCAGTACGAATCTGGTTGTCCAGGACCAGGCGCAGGTTACGCAGTTGATCGGCGCAGGCTTTGCGTATACCGATTCGACTCTGCACATCGACGGTGGGCAAGATTTCACCCACGTCGGCAACGGTACCATGGAAGGTACGACTCAGGTCACGGTTTCCGGTGGTCAGGTGGAACAGTTGATGTTGGGCGGTCTCGGGATTGGATTTGCGGACGCTTCGCTTACGGGCGACGCGCAGGGACAGCTCACGGCCGGTGCGGTCGATACCCTCGTGATCGGCGGTGTTGGCGCGAGCAGCAAGGTATACGACTACAACTACACCACAGGCGACAAGAAGGTTTCTTTGACGGAGGCCGGCACGAGTTACGGTACGGCGAATGTGTCGGGCAACGCAACCTTCACCACCACCGGCGGCTCTTTGGGGCAGGTGTTCCTCGGTGGTACGCTGCAGGGTAGTGACGACGTCATTTCCGCGCCCGATGCGGATCATGCAGAACAAGTCAAAGTCGGCGGAACCGCCACTTTGATTTTGGCGGGCGACGTGGATCTTTCAAAGGCGCAGGTACAGGCTGCGTCGGCAGAAAAAACGAAGCTACAGTTCGGGACGCAGGATCAGACTTGGACCGGTAATTTTGCGAATTTTGCAGGGATCGATGAACTCGCCGTCATGGATGGCTCCGAACTGAGTCTTCAGAATCTCACGGTTGAGCAGATGGGCGATGCCGGCATGACGCTTTCGGGAACGGGGCTTGTAGCGGTCGAGACGCTCGATCACGCCGAGAAGACGCTTACGCTTGCCGACGGGACGCTCAAGGTCGACACCATTGCCATGACGGACTCCGGAGCCCTGACGGTGGACGGCGGTACGTTACAGACCACGACCGATCAGATCTTCACGCAGGGGCTCGGTGCTGAAGGCACGGTGTTGGATGCGGGAGAAAAGAAAGAAAACGGTGTGACCTTTACGTCCGGGACCGTCTCTTTCTCGGATGCGGTTTACAACACGCACTACGCTTCGAGCGCGGCGGCCCTTGTGGGTACGGGGATGGACGTGGCGTTCACCGGCACGCTTCTCTCCGTCGATGAGACTGATGGTGCCGAGAACGTCGTCACCGTTGACGACTACAATTCGCCTGCGGCCGGTCAAGAAATCGCCGAAAACGTGACGTTTGCCAATGCTGCGCTTGATGCGACGGGCGAAGAGGGCACGAACCTCACGATCGGTAAGCAGGAAGATGCGGACGACATCGTCATCGACCAAAGCGTCGGCGTGAAGCAGCTCTCGCTCAAGGACGAGACTCAGCTTGTGACGGTCAACGATGGCAAGGTGCTGACGTTGATTGGTGGCGGAGAGGATGTGCTTTCCGGTGGAGCCGATGGTGTCAAGATTCAGGTCGGCAGTGAAGATAAGGGCTCGGGCACGTTGCGACTCGGCCTTTCCGGCGTCGCTACGAGCGGCGGGCAGGTCAACGCCGACGTGAGCGTCCTGGAGGGGAGCACTGTGTTGGTCGCTGACGGTGCCGACTTCGCGTTCGAGAAGACGCTTGAAAACAACGGGCTCGTCGTCGTGGAAGGTCGCGTTGAAGCTTCCCTCTCCGGTGCTGGTACCGTTGAAGTCGGTTCGGAAACCGCTGCGGGTGAAGTGGTGCTCAAGGGCGATACCATGGGCTCCAACGTGATCTTCCTCGATCCGGTCTGGAAGGAGTCGGGCGGCGATGTGATTACGGACGCTTCAAAACTCTTCTGGGACACTGACAAGGTGGACGGCACCATCATCGCCGGTCAGAACAGTTGGTTTGCCCTTGGGACGGAAGATTCGACGCAGTTTGAGTCCCTCTTCGCCGCTTCGGGATTCACTTGGGGACCCGACGGGATTACGGCGGCGGCCTACGTGGAAAAGCCGATCTCGCTGGATTCGGAAGGGGCGCTCATTGTTGACGGCAGTCTGACCGAAAAGCCGGATACGGTCTTTGACGGCGGAACGGTCCGGTTCGGAGCCAATTCGCTTCTCATCGCCAACGTTTCCTCTTTGGAATCTGGCAACGCACTCATCTCAGGCGCAAATGACGCCTCTACGGTGGATCAGAGTTCGAAGATTGTGTTGTCGGGGGTGAAGACCGGTGGCATCTATAAGATCGTTGATCAGGCGAACGCGCAATGGAAGGCCGAAAATGTTTCTTCGGCGAACGCCATGTTCGGCAACGCGACGGTCAACACGACCACAGGTGAAATTTCCTTCGAACTTCAAAATGCCGATACGGTATACGGCGATCTGATGCAGGGGACGCCTTTGGCAGACGCCGCCATGCGGGACGCGTCGACTGGGGCTTATGCCTATGCGGATGAACTTCTCACGCAGACGGACGGCAACTGCGCTGCTGCGGCGGCTCGCTTTGACGCGGCCATGAATCCGGGCGGAGCGCTGGCGGTCTTCACGACGGCCTACGACCGTTCGAGTGAGCTCCGCGACGCCGTGCGTTCCGACAACAAGGTCGGCATGAACGAAAAGGGTCTTTGGGTGGAATTGACGGGGAACCGCACCAAGCTCAAGGGCATTTCCACCGGAGCGCAGGATCTTCACGTTGAGACGAAGGCCTACGGCGTCGTCGTGGGTGGTGAACACGACTTCGGTGGCAAGACCTTTGGCCTTGCCTTCATGGCCGGCACCGGCGATACGGAAAACGATTCGGTCGGCGCGGAAGACGATTTCGACTACTACGGTTTGTCGTTCTACACGCGCGCAGAAGCGGCCGGCTTCGAGATCCTCGGCGATGTGTCCGCTACGTGGTTGAAGAGCGATCTGACTGTCGGCGGCGTTGCCGACGTGGATACGGATACTACGACCACTGTCTGGTCGGCGGGCGTTCAGGTTCAGAAGCCCTTCGACTTCGGCTTTGCCACGTTGACGCCGTTTGTCGGCGCCGACCTCTATCACGTCCGCTCGGACGGCTATCACAATGGTCACGGCGCGAAGATCGATGATGAAAGCGCAACCGTCGTTGAATTCCCGATCGGCGCGCAGATCGCCAAGTCGTTCCAGTCAAGCGATGTGGTCTTTGAGCCGCACTTCAGCCTCGCTGTGGTGCCGACCGTGGGTGATCGGGACTTCAGTCAGACGGTCACTTTCGCCGGTGCATCGTCGGATTACAACTTCACGTTCGCCGACGACGTCAAGGTGCGCTCGCGTCTCGGCATTGACATGAAGACCGACGCTTTCCGCTTCGGATTGTCGGCCGGCTACGACTGGGGTAATGAAGAACGCGACAGTGTGAACGTCCAAGTTCGCGCAACCTATGCGTTCTAACGAAGACTGAAGAGCCGACTTGTCGGCACTCAGTACACAAAGCGGTTCCGGTTCGTTTGGATCGGAACCGCTTCCTTTTTGCCTAAATTAGGATAAGAAAATCCGTATAGAGGACCCGAACAGATAGGAATAGATCATCTTGGGCCCCAGTCCGGCAGCTCACGATACAGGTCGGGAAAACCGAGACGGCGGGCGATATTGTGTTGTTTCACGGTGACTTCCTGCCAAATGCGGTTGCCCCTGCCGTCATTGATCAATCGGATCGAGCCCAGGTAGTTGCGGATCTCCTTGAGGGTCATCTCGTCTCCGAGAGGACGATCAACGACTGCTTTCCCCTTGACGATGCGCGTGGTCTTTTGATTCATTCGGCGATGAAAATCCGTAAGGATCGTCAACGCGACAAACGAAATCAGGAACCGTCCTTCCAGAGTCAAGTCACTGTGAGCTCGAGCGACACTCATCTCGACATCGCTCTTTCCGCTCCTAAAGGCCTTCTCAATCAGGTCTCTTGCGCAATAATTGTCGTAAACCTCCCTGGCCTTGGCGGGCATGGTTGTGACGTCACAGAAAAATCCGAAATAACGAATGGCCTCGTTGATTTTTTCATTGTCGCGTTCCAACGTGCTCTGGCCGGGCAGACCGGTTGGCACACGGTAATAGGCGAGCTTTCGACTCTTAAGCAACGGGCACACTCCGGTGTGAGCGTCGTCATCCCAATTCTCCCACTGACTCTCAAAGTCCTCCAAGTCCGTAAAGAACGCTTGAGTTTCGATCGACGATTTTGAGTCCGACCGGAAGACGTGTACCCAAAGTTCGCGTTCCACACTGTCGTCGAACTTGGGTTTGACGGGGACCGTCACGCCGAAAACGTCGCCGCAGATGTGCGAGCTGCCCTCCCACAGCGACGTGATCGCCTTTTCTATTGCCTCCCGAATCCATTTCACATCCATTGTCGCAGCGACGATAACCTTGCTTTTGCTGTCGACGAACCTGGCGAAATTCTCGAGCGAGAAGTACCCGCGGTCCATCACTGCGGCGAAGATTTTCTTCTTGTCGTTGATCTCGTCGAACCGGAGCAACATGTCGGTGACGGTGCTGACGTCGGCGATCTGGCCGGGGAACATCTGGTAGAGGACCGGCATGCCGGTTTTGTGCCCGAGCAACAGCGCCAATCCAACCTGCTTCTGATAACCGCCTTCCTTCTCCTTGCCGCACTGCGCATACGGGTTGGCAACGGCTTCCGTTGCAATCCGCGTGGAATCGTACGAGAGGACCTCATCCTCGGGCAGTCTGGCGATACGGGCGTTGAAGAAAGTCTTGCGCCAATCCGGTTGCTCGGCGAGTTCTCTGAAGAACTCCGTCATCTCCTTGGACTCCATGGAATCCCAGTACGGCAACAGTTTTCCGCCCACCCACGACTTGAAGAGATAAGCGGAATTCGAGCTCGTGTGCATCCAGTGGAAGGCGATGGCGAGGATCTTGTTGGCGTCGTCCGCTCCCCATGTCTGCGTCAGATCCTCCAGCAAACCGGTCTCCTTCGCGATTGCGTAGTAGACGGGAAATTCAGCCACAAGGAGGGTGGAGAGGGACGACAGAAACGTCTGAGTGGACGGATCCGTCAAATCGGCAGTCATATTCTTGTCTTTAGCCTTGGAAGACAAGGACTTCTTAGGAGCGCAACGCTTCGTTCCGTCACGGTGGAAGTGACGGCGGTAGTCCTCGGTTGCGTAATAGACGTTGTCAACAACATACCCCAGGTACTCCCGTTTTTCCTTGCCGCGTTGATCGACGGGGTCCCAGTAGTAGCGCCTGACGACCACGCGGAAATTGCCGTAGGGGTCGCGGATGATTTTGGCCTTTTTCTCGGAAAGCGGAAACCCAACGACATTCGAAGGATCGGGCACGACATTCACAGAGACTTCAGAGGAGCGGGAGGTAGTTTTAGGCATGATTATGCGGATTCCTTAGACGCCTATATCATATCATAGAAATACGTATGCGTCAAAAAAAAGATGCCCTCTCGCAGAAGACATCTTAAAAAATTTTCCGGGTGACTCCGTATTCATGTATCCCAATTTAGGTTCGTTGTCTTGGGCAGGACAATCAAAAGGAAGTCCCGGACGGGACCGGCATTCACCGTTTCCACCATGCACGAAGCCTTTTCTTTTCCCGGTTTTTAAAATCGTAATTTCTGTCGAGTTGCCGAAGGATTTTTGCAACGTGAGGATCCTTGCAGTCGGTGAACGCCGCGCGAATGGTCTGACGATATTTATCGTCAATCTCCATTGCCTCTACGACCTCCACTAAAAGTCGAGGGTCTTTTTTGAAGAGGCGGTCAATGTCTTTTGCCTGCATCGTTTGGACGGCATGCAAATTGGTGAGCAAGGCCTTGCGAACCATGTACTCGTCATCGGTTTTCAGTCTTTCCAGCGCAATTTTCGGCAACGTTCTCCAGGAGGCGGCAACGGCTCGCATGTGAGCGGACCGACATTGTGCGAGTCTGCTCTTGAGCTCGTCCGACAGTTTTTCGTCGTTCATCCTGGCAAAAATACTGCTTATGTCGTCGATGGGGATGAAAACCATCGGTCCCGCAATGAGTTTCTCGTTGGGTGTCTCAGTTTTCAGTTTTGCAGGTGTTCTGATGACGGTCATGGCAAAACTGTAGTCCTCTGGCAGACCGAAAATCGGAACGGCCGTATTTTCGGCGAGAACGCGGTTATGGAAATCTACGCCCGTAATGATGTTCGGTGCATACCTTCCCGTAATCGAAACGGTTCCTGCGTCCACTTCCTTAAGAAATTTTTGCGCCGAAATCACCGCTGAAGAAATTTCAGGATTCCTGTTGTCCGCGAGTTCCGCTATGAGGGTGCGCAGTGTCGATACGCGCTTGGCCAGTACGTGAGGGTTCTCCAGGGCGATTTCTTCTCGGATCAATTCCTTTAAAGAACCCATGAGAAAATGTATGGAGTCGGCGTTGTATTCGGATTTGATTTTTATTAAGTTTAGGCAGGCCTCGTCTGACAGAAGACGTACGGCACTTGTGTTGCCCGCAAGTGCTACGAGGGTGTCGCGGTACGTGTCCGCACAGAGGATTTCCGCGTTTTCCGGCGTTAAGCCGCGTGTATTGGCCGCTGCGGCCCAGTGTATCCGTTGGTTGGGGTGACTGACGATAAGGTTGAAGAACGCGATTTTGGATTTCTGAAATTCGCCCGGATACGGCATGAGGTCGTACGCACCGAAATGATCGTAAAAATCCTTTGTGGAAATCGTGCTGTATGCGATGTCGTCGAGGTCTTCTGGGTGGTTTTTGTCTTTGATGCGTCCCGAGATGAAGGCGAATGAAAATTGACTCCAGTCGGAGATTGTGAATTCCTCAGTGTTTTTCATAGTAACTGTTTTGGTGTCGAGTGCTGTGTGAGTTTATTTTTGTTTTGACTGTATTTCTATTTTTTGAGACAACTTATTTTCTTTTAATTTGATCGGAATATCGAACCAGTCGCAAACGGGAACCAGAATTGATGCTCCGATTGTTGGGGTTGTGGGTTCCAGTTTTGCTTTGCGGTTGGTTGCGGGTTTGATCACGGCAATCGACAAAGTGAATTGGTTAGGGTTGGTGAAATTTTTGGTGTCGACTTTGTGGATTGATTCGCACGGTGTGTTTAGCGATTGTTTGGCGAGTTGCAACATTTCGTTGTCTTCACTCGTAAAGGTTTTTGAGTGTATCTTTCGATGTAATTTGTGAATGCGATATACATCCGCGATGATTCCCATCTCTTTGTTGTCCGCTAGTCTCGAGGCGACGTCGAGGAGCACGGAGAGACGTTCCTCGAGAGCCAAGCAATGATTCCCTTCCAACTGGGAAACCAACGCTTGCCACACGTAAAATCTCAAGTTCGTAATGAGATCGTCCGTAAGACGAACATCATTGGCAACAAGGCGGAGGCAGTCATCCGCCGAAAGGAGAGGCAAGGCAAAATCGTTGTGTACGAGAGCATCGCGGACGTCGTGAGAAACGTCTTCGCTCAGCGTCTTCACGTGCGCGTACGTCAAAAACTTGGTTTTGGCGAGTTCCGTCCTCACTCTATGATCGGGATGCCGTATGAGTAGGTCGAAAAAAGCATTCCAGGACGGCATCCATTCTTCCGGGTACGACGATTGCCCGTAATAGTCAAAGAGACTCATTTGGTCTTCCGGAAAGAGTTTGAGAAATTTTTCGGCGGAAAGCGGGATGATTTCCACATCCTCAAGATCTTTCGGGTCATTTTTTTCTGTCAGTCGTCCGAGCACCAAAGCGAACTTGCGTTGCTTCCAATCTTCGGAAGAAAGAATCTCTTTCTTTGTCATATTGATTGTTTGCTGTATTGGAAGTGATTGCTGAATCCCTTGCGGGAGAATGCCGGGAGCAGAGTGCAAATTCGTGCCCGCGGAACGGTCTGCAACAAGTGGCGGAGAGACGAAGCGATCTCTGTAGAGGCGCCGCCGTCGAATAGAAGGATGACGGTCTCTACGTCGAAATTTGACGCATGCGGTTTGGCGGACAGCGTCGCAGATTGCCGTTTATCTTCTTGCGGCGGCATCCGCTTGCGGGCATAAGCGGAGGGGGTGGGGAATGCAGAGTATGGTCGGGAGGAGGGAGGCAAGCACGGCTTCCCTCACTTCGCTTGGGGAAGGTTGGTTTTGCGCGGTTCAGTGCGTTTCCGAGAGTTCGCCGGCATCTTTTCGGTCGGAAGGCGAAAGACATTCGCACCTTTGGAGCGCTCGACAGAAAGAAAATCTTCGCATCTTCCCGTCTCGTCACCCTTCGCTGCCGCTCTGAGTATGGACGTGTATCCGCCGAGTCGCCGTGAGGAACCGTTAACGACGACGCGTATCAAGAGCGCTGTCTCACCGCCTGCATCCGCGAGGCGGAAGCGGTCTTTCTTTCTCTGGCCGAATCCTGGCTCGCGGACGGTAAGGTCTGACGACTCAGCGCGTGCGCCGTCCCGCCTCCACGCGGGCGGCGGCGTCGACCGCGGCGATCAGGGCCGGGTCGTTGAAGGGCATGTGGACCGTGGCGAAACGGTCAAAGGGCGCGATGCCGTACTGCGCGAGAACGTCCCTCGCCCATTTGTCGCTCGGCATCGCCTTGCGGGCCGTGAGCCCGCCGAGAAGGGTACGCGCCGCCGCCACGCCTTCGGGGAGCGTCCGGCATTCTGGAAAGGCTTCGAGAAGGCGTGCCACGTAGCGGCGCAGGTCTTCGAGCGTGCAGTTGGAAACGCCGCCCTTGGTGACCGGGCGCGTGTAGCGGCACATCGGACGCCCGTTGGGCGCGCGTCCGCTCACGACGATCGGCTCGCTTCCGGGGTTCCCGATCGTAAGAAGCGAAACGTCTTCTCTGCGGACCTCGGCGAAGAATCCCACGAGCGAAGGATGCGTTTTTCGAAGAATCGCCGTGAAGCGCGAACATCCCGGCACGAAAAAGAAAATCGCCCCGTCGCCGCAGGTTGCGGCGAGAAGGTCCGCCGCATAGGAATTGAAGACTTCGTCGTCGGTATGGGCGCGAAGCACCACGGCGTCGCGCTCGAAAATGAGAACGCCCACGCCGCGGTCGCTCGCCGGAACAGGCGGCCAGCTCGGCGTTTCGCGCGCCGTCACGACGGCGCTTCGCGGATCGGTTCCTTCGGCGGGCGCCGTCGTAAGCGGCACGAAGCTTCCGTAGGGAAGGGCGCGCGAGAGTTCGAGGCGCGCCTCGTTCACGTCGGTCGAGACGATGGAGACGAGCGGAAAGTCGCCCGCAAGCGGTCCGTAGGGAAAGACGTTCGGGCGCGGCAAAAAGCGCATTTCCGGCTCGTGCGAGGGTTCGTAGGCAACGCCCGCCGAGGCCCATTCCTCGTCTTCGTCGCGATCCTCAACTTCCTCTTCGGAAGTCTCCGTCAAGCTTTCGGAGAGAACGGCCGGCGCCGGGTCGTTCATGAGCCCTTCGCGCTCGCCCGTTTCGATGAGGGTCGCGGCCATCCCCGAGCGGATCGGCGCGGGGAGCCGTTCGAGCGCCGCGGCGATCACTTCGGCGTCTTCGTGGAGAAGCGACGAAATCGAGGGCGGCAGCTGCGGAAGGAGCGAAAGGCGCCCTTCCTCGGCGATGCGCTTCAAAACGCGTGCGGCAAGATCCAAACGCATGACGGCTCCTTCTTAGAGAGAAAGACGGAAGAGTTGATCGAGCTCGTCGTTCGAAAGATCGCCGAGCCAGTTTTCGCCCGAGTGGACCGTGAGGTCCGTCAGACGGCGCTTCTGCGCGAGAAGTTCGTTGACGCGCTCCTCAAAGGTCCCCGCCGAAATGAAGCGGTAGACGAGCACGTCGCGGCGCTGTCCGATGCGGTGCGCGCGGTCGGTGGCCTGATCCTCGACCGCAGGATTCCACCAGAGGTCGTAGTGAACGACGGCGGAGGCGGCCGTGAGGTTGAGGCCGGTCCCGCCCGCCTTGAGGCTCACGATCATCGTGCGCACCGTGCGGTCGTTCTGGAAGCGGTCCGTCATGCGGGCGCGGCGCTCGCGCGTGACGCCCCCGTGCAGAAAGTCGGGGCGCTCGCCCGTCGCCTTGGCGATCCACTCCTGCAGACGCTCGCCCATCTCGCGGAACTGCGTGAAGATGAGGACCTTTCGGTCGCTCTCGCGGCACTCCGACAGAATTTCGAGAAGCGCCACGCCCTTGCCGGCGTCGGGCTTTTCCGTGCGCGTGCCGAGGAACTGCGAGGGCGAGTTGCAGATCTGCTTCAACTTCATGATGAGCGTGAGCACGATCCCGCGGCGCTGCGCGAGCGTCATCGAGCGGTCTTCGCCGCGAAGCTTTCGCATCGATTCGTCGAGCGTCTTCGCGTAGAGCGCCGCCTGTTCCTTCGTAATCGACGTGAAGCGGTCGATCACGTTCTTTTCCGGCAGATCCCGGATGATCGACTTGTCCGACTTCACGCGGCGGATCATGAAGGGCGCGGTGAGGCGTCGGAAGGCTTCGAGGCGCGCCGGATCATGGTCGATTTCGATCGGCGTCGCGTACTCGCGCTGAAAGTCCGTGGCCGAACCGAGCAGTCCCGGCATCACGACCGAGAGGATCGACCAGTATTCCATCAGACGGTTTTCGACGGGCGTGCCCGTCATCGCGATCACGGCGTCGGCCGTGAGCGAGCGCACGGCGCTCGACTGCGCGGCGGCGGGGTTTTTGACGGCCTGCGCTTCGTCGAGGACGACGAGGCGCCAGCGGCGGCTCTTCAAAACCTCCACGTCACGGCGAAGCGTGCCGTAGCTCGTGAGCGTCACGTCGGGGAGCACCTCCGGCATGGCGCGGTCGAGCCCGTGGTAGAGCCCTACGGTGAGCGTGGGCGAGAAGCGTTCGATTTCGCGCGCCCAGTTCGTGAGCACCCCCATGGGGAGCACGCAGAGAATCTTCTTTTCGGCGAGTTCTCCCGATTCCTTCAGCTGCGTCATCGCGGCGATCGCCTGCAGAGTCTTGCCCAACCCCATGTCGTCGGCGATGAGGCCGCCGAAACCGAGGCGCAGGTTCTTCATGAGCCAGGAGTAGCCGCGGTGCTGATAGGGGCGAAGTTCCGCGTGCAGATTCTTGGGGACGGGAAAGGCCTTCACGTCGGTGAGGACGCGCATGCGCTCGCGAAGGTCGTCGTCGGCCAGCACCTCGGCGCCGCGCCATTCGCCCGTGAGGGTCGCGCGCAGGCGCTCGAAGGGGTCGGACGACTTCTTTGCGATCTCCTCCATGTCTTCGAGGAGCTTCGGGTCGAGAAAGACGAATTCGTCGTCGATCGGAATGACGTTGCCGACTTCGTCCATGAGCTTGCGAAGTTCCTCGAGTGTCATTGTGCGAGAGCCGATCGCCACCTCCCAGCGGAATTCGCTGAGCGTTTCGCGCGTGAGGAAACTGCCGACGCCGCCTCCGGGAATCGTGCCCACGCGGGCGATCAGGCGCGGGCGCAGAAGGCCGCGCAGTTTTCCGGGGAGCACGAGCGGCACGCCGAGCCAGGTGATCTGCGGCGCGATCTCCGTGAAGAAGGTCTTGAGAAACGCGGGTTCGAGCGTCATCGTACCGCGGCCGTTCAAGAGGGCGGAGAGCGCGGGAAGGGCCTTCACGAAGGCGGCGAGGGCCGAGGCCGCCGCGTAGCGGTGCGTCTGCCAGCGGGGCGACGCCAGAAGGAGCGAATAGGGGACGGGAGAGGACCCGAATTCGCCCTTTTCATGAAGTTCCTCTTCCTTCTTGCGCGATTCGGCGTCGAACTTGAGTTCGCGGTGCGAGGCTTCGCGGGAGAGAATCCCGAAGGTGAGCTCGGTTCTGCCCTTCGCAAGGCGCGTGAGCGTGAGCGCGGGCATCCACGGGTAGAGGCTTGCGAGCTGGAAGGGACGGAAGGCCGCGAGAAGCAGCTTCATCGGACGGTCCGTGAGGAGACCGTCGAGAGGAGAGGTGTCTTCGCCCAAAAGGAGCGCCGTCGGCAGGTTCGCCTTTTCGATGTCGCCCGAGTAGGCGGCAAAGAGCGCCTTGATCGCGTCGGAGAGCGCCAGAAGAACGATCGTGCGCACGCGCCGTTCGTTTTCCGCAACGGACACGGCCGTGCGGGCGGGCGCAGCCTCTTCACCGCTTACACCTTCGGCCTTTTCGTCCGGGGAATCGTCGGATGCTTCGTCGGAGGGTTCGTCGGGGAGTTCGGGTGCCGGGAAGCCGGCGTTTGCGAGTGTCTCGGGGTCGACGAGATCGTCGGTACGGTAGGTGAGCGCGGCCGAGAGCGTCTGAAAGACGGCCTTGACGCCGTCGTTTTGCAGCGCGGGCACCCAGAGAAGACGCGGAGCGGGGTGTTCGACTCCGGCGGCCCGATAGAGAATCGGACGGATCTGGCCCGAAAGGATCAGACGCGCCGCGGCGCGCACGACCGCGCGGCGCGACTCGATGTCGCGGGTCATCGCTTCGGTTTCCGCGTTCGTGAGGGCGAGAAGAGCCGCCGCTTCGCGGGCGGGCGTGACTTCCCGTTCGAGCGCTTCGAATTCGGCGTTCGTCAAGCGGATGCGGGAGCGCGCGAAAAGACGTTCCACGGGTTTTCGGCGCAGATCGGCGCCGCCCGCATCGATCGTCGTCTGAAGACGCACGGACAACAAAAATCCGTCGGGATAGCCGAGAAGCGACACGAAGCGCGCCTTGGCGGCCTTGGCGGCGTCGCCCGAATCGGAGGCGGGCGCTTCGCCCTCGGCAAAGGATTCCTTGCAGCGGGCGTTTTCCTCGGCGACGGCGCGCAGAACGTTCTCCACGCGGTCGCGGATTCTGCGGAAGTCACGGCGGAAGCGCTTGCGGTAGTTCTTCGACTTCGCAAGCGGCATGTCTTCGGGGAGAAGAGTGAGAAAGTCGTCGGGACGATTTTCAAGAAGCGCGTAGGGGACGGCGTGCAAAAAGCGCTCGGCCTCCGCGCGCTCGGGGACGGCGCTCATGGCGTCTTCGGCGGCAAGCGGCGCAACGACCTCCGAGAGCGTCGGCGCCTTCGAGGCGGTGAGCTGCAGATAGTCCGTCCCGATCGTGCGCGAAAGCGACGCGGGATCGATCCCGTAGAGACGGAAAAGACGCGCGGGGTCGCTTCCCGTTTCTTCGGCCGTCAGCATCCAGAGCGCGGCTTCGTCGGGCGTTTCGGCGTGAAAGGGCGCGAGAAAGGGAATCCCGGAGGCTTCGGCGAGGTCCGCGTGCGAGGGCCGCAGGTTCCCTTCGAGCCAGTCGCTCAGGAGGTCGGGCGCGTCGGCGAGCTTTTGCGCGAAGCGTTCCTTTTCTTCGTCCGTCGCCTTCTGGACGCGGCAGCGGATCGTCTCGCCTGAGGGGGCGTGCGCTTCGACGTAGCCTTCCGAGACCGCGAAGTCCGTGAGGTGTTTCGCTCTCGTGCGCGGGAAGAAACCTTCGGGAGGCGTGAATGCCAACGCGTCGCGCACGCGGTCGTGCCAATAGCTGCGAACTTCCGGATGAGAAAGCATGGCGTCCTGCAAAAGAGGGGAAGACGAAGGAAAAAACGGGAATCGAACATTGTAGCGAAGCCGACGCCGTTCGAGTAGGGGGTAACGAGCATGACGGCAAAAATCCGAAAGAATTCGAAAGGCTTTGGAAGGGCTTCGCGCGCTCGGGCGCAAGTACAATAATCATTCAATCGAAAAACGGATTTTTCCCGCATGAAACGCAAACTTCTTTTGACGGCTTCGCTTCTTGCCGCGGCCTTGGGACTTGCCGGCTGCACGGGCTCGGAAGACACCGTGGGCGACGTCTCGCTCGGCATCTTTACGTTGAAGGACATCAAGATCGAACACTTCGTCGACCCGAAGGTCCCGGGCGTCACCTGCCACGTCGCGAGCATCGAGGCGAACCTCGCGCTTTCGGATCCCTCGGACAGCTCGGTTTCCTGCCGTCAGACGGGCGACATCACGCCCGAGATGATCGCGGGCATCGACCGCTCGAAGTCGGGCGAGGTGGTCTTCGCGAAGTCGAAGAGCATCTTCTTCAAGACGATGAAGATCCGCCGCATCTACGACGCCGACACGCAGACGCTTCTCTACGTCTCGTACTCGACGAAGGAAACGACGGGGAGCTTCAAGCATTCGCTCTCGACCGTGCCGCTCTGGGGCACGAGCGCCTATCAGACGAACGCGCCGAAACCCCTGACGTCGCTCTGAGATTTTTCGCCATGAAGGTCGACCTCCACACCCATACGAACGCCTCCGACGGCGCGCTTTCTCCCGAGGCGCTCGTCGCGCTCGCCCGCGAGTCGGGTGTGACGCTCTTGTCCGTCACGGACCACGACACGGCGGCGGGGTGTCCGCGCGCGCAAAAAGCCGCGAAGGAGGCGGGAATCGCCTTCATTCCGGGCGTGGAACTTTCGGTGCGCTGGGGCGGAACGGTGCTCCACGTCGTGGGACTCGGAATCGCCCCGGAAGACCCCGTCGTCGTCGAGCGCTTTTGCGAGACCGCGCGCCTTCGCGCCGAGCGCGGCGTGAAGATGGGCGAGGCCTTCGAGCGGATCGGCTTTGCGGGCGCCTACGAAGGGGCGCTTGCCCGGGCGGATTCGCCGCTTACGCTTTCGCGCACGCACTTTGCCGCGTGGCTCTTGGAGACGGGCGTCGTCAAGAATCAGCAGCAGGCCTTCGACCGCTATCTGGGTGAGGGCGGACCCGCCTACGTCGAGGCGCCCTGGCCCTCTTTGGAAGAGGGAGTGCGTTTTCTGCTCGAGCGCGGGGCCCTTCCGATTCTGGCGCACCCCGGGCGCTATCGTCTGCGCCGCGGCTGGGAGGCGGACGCCATGATCGACGCCTTCGTCGCGGCGGGCGGCAGGGGAATCGAGGTTACTTCCGGATCGCAGTCGGAAGAGGCGAACGTGCGCTACGCGCAGGTCGCCCGCGACCGCAAACTTTTGGCGAGCACGGGGTCCGACTGGCACAGCGACCGCTCGCCCCGGCCGCGTCCGGGCTGTCAGCCGCCGCTTCCCGCCGACCTTACGCCCGTCTGGACGCTTTTCGGCTACGCCTGAACCCATACGAACAAGATTTCCTCGGAGGAGACGGTTTGCCCGGCGCCGCGCCGGCGAACCCATCACACATGAACATCGCTCACACCATACAAACCATCTGCGTCTACGCGATTCCGCTTCTTTTCGCCATCACGATGCACGAGGCCGCCCACGGATGGATGGCCTCGAAGTTCGGCGACAACACGGCCCGCATGTTGGGGCGCGTGACGCTCAATCCCCTGCCGCACGTCGATCCCTTCGGGACGATCGCGCTCCCGCTCATCATGCTCGTGGGCTCGAGCCTCGCGGGCATGGGCGGCATGATCTTCGGCTGGGCCAAGCCCGTGCCCGTCGTGACGCGCTACATGCGCGACCCGCGCTGGGGCATGGTCTGGGTCGCCGCGGCGGGTCCCGCAGCCAACTTCCTGCAGGGGGTCTTCTGGGCGATTCTCTTCAAGATCCTGCTTTTGGCGGGACTGCGCGGAGGCTTTTTCATCGACATGTGCCTTGCGGGCATTTCGGTGAACTTCATCCTGATGGCCCTCAATCTTCTGCCGATCCTGCCGCTTGACGGCGGCCGGATCCTGAACGGCTTTCTTCCCTACCGCTGGTCGGTGCAGTTCGAACGCGTCGAGCGCTACGGGATCTTCATCCTGCTCGTTCTGATGGCGACGGGGCTTCTTTCCTATTTCCTGCAGCCCTTCCTCGTCTTTGCGAACTGGTTCGTGAATCTCATCGTCTGAGGCCGCCATGGAGAATCTTCCCCGCATCACCTGCGAAGCCATGCGCCGGCCCTCGGCCTGGGTGAAGCGCTTTGCGCCGCTCTTCGATCCCCGCGAAGAGGTGCTCGACCTCGCCGCGGGCGAGGGGCGCCACACGGCCTGGCTTCTTCTCACGGGTCATCGGGTGCTCGCCGTCGACCGGGACGTCTCGGTGCTTGAACCCCTCGTCGGGACGGAGAACTTCACGCTCGAGTGCCGCGACCTCGAGGGCGAACCCTGGCCCTACGCGCCCGAGCGTTTCGGTGCGATCGTCGTGACGAATTATCTCCATCGGCCGCTCTTTCCCCATTTCTGGGAGAGCCTTCGCCCGGGCGGACACTTCGTCACGGAAACCTTCACCCGCGCCAACAAGGAACTTTGGGGACGGCCTTCGCGACCGTCTCACTTCCTCGAGGAAGGGGAGCTTCTGCGGCTTACGCCCGAAGGCGCCCGGATCATCGCCTTCGAGAGCGGGGAGACGGAAAGAGGCCTTGCCGTCGAGCGGATCGTCTGGCAAAAGCCCGGCCCCTGCATGCGCCTCGTCGAGCCGCTCGGCGCGCCGTGACGAGGGCGTTCCGGCGAAACGATCGAAAACGTTTTCGTTTTGGCGAATGCCTCTAGGCTCAGGCGAAGTTTGCTACACTTTGCACACCGTTTTGTCGCGCCCCCTTCGTCGGGGCGCGGGCTTTTCAAAAAAAGGTTTGTCTTTTCCATGAAGAAAAATACGCTCTGCCTCACGGCACTCGCCCCGGCGCTTCTTGCGCTCGGCGGCTGTTCCGTTCTCGGCGTGGACGACGTCTTCAATCAGGAGAGTGTTCAGTACGAAAGCTCTTCGACGCGCGCCAACCTGGAAGTTCCGCCCGACATGACGCCGATCGGCAATGACGGGCGTTTTGACGTTCCGACCCGTCCCTCCGTCGTGACGGCCAGCGGCGAAGCCGCCCGCCGCGCGCAGCAGGAGGCGAGCGACGCCAACGGCGCCACGCCCGCTTCGCAGATCGTCGCCTCGACGGTCGTCGCCAAGGTGATGCGCGACGGTCAGCAGCGCTGGCTCCGTGTGAACGCTCCCGCCGAAGACCTCTGGGTCGTCGTGCAGGACTTCTGGTCCTCCGTCGGTCTGACGGTCCGCGAACAGAACGCGCGCACGGGCTTCATGGAAACGAACTGGGCCGAAAACAAGGCCCGTCTCCCGCAGGACTTCATCCGCGGCACGATCGGCAAGGTTCTCGACTTCGTCTATTCGACGAGCGAACGCGATCAGTACCGCGTGCGTCTCGAACGCACCGAAGACGGCCAGACGGACGTCTTCCTGACGCACCGCTCGATGGTTGAAGTGGTCAAGGGCAAGGAAGGCGACACCACGATCTGGCAGCCCGGCCCGACCGACCCGACGCTCGAAGCCGAAATGCTGCAGCGTCTCGCCGTCTACATCGACGCGCAGTTCAATCCGGACGCCAAGCCCGTCGACAAGGAACAGATCGCCAAGGAACTGCAGAACCTTCCGACGCGCGCTCTGAGCGAAATCGAACGTGCGGCCGACGGCACGGTTTCCGCCGTCGTGATCAACGAAGCCTTTGACCGCGCCTGGCGCTCGGTCGGCCTCGTCATCGACCGCATGGGCTTCGAACTCACCGACCGCGACCGTGCGGCGGGCTACTACGTCGTCCGCTACCTCGATCAGAAGTACGAAGAAGCCAAGAAGGAAGAACGCGGCTGGTTCGAAAACGTCTTCGGTTCCGACACCCCGGTCGATGCGCCGTCCTACCGCATCGTTCTCTCGGACGAAGGCTCGCAGACGCGCCTCACCGTCGTGGACGCCGAAGGCAATCCCGACAAGACGGGCGTTGCGCCGACGATCCTGACGCTTTTGGCCGAACAGCTCCGCTAAGCGTTCATCGGCCCCATCGAGAGGCGTGCGGTTTCCCTTTCCGAGAAGCCGCGCGCCTTTCTTCTTTCAAGGGAAGGAAAGCTCTTCATGACCGACACATTCCGTTCGATCTTTTCGCTCACGGCCGCGGGCCGTGCGGGGCGGGGCGCGTTCTTCGCGGGAACGATCCTCTTTTTCCTTCTTTCGACCCTTCTTTCCTACTTCGTCGAGGACGGGCTTTCGTTTGAGCACTACGTCGCCTGGGTGACGACGGAGGACATTCAGGTGACCTTCGTCGCGAGCCTCGAGGAGTACGTCGCGCTCGCGGGCCTTCTGCTCGCCGCCTGGTTCCTGCTCTGGGGCTACTGGATGCTCGTCATGCGTCGGCTCCACGATCTCGGCTACCACGGCATCGCTTCGCTCTACCTCTTGCTGCCGGGCATCAACGTGATCGTGACGCTCATTCTCTGCGTCTGGCCGGGCCGCAACGGCCGCAACCGCTTCGGGGGCGAGGATCCCCTGGAGGTTTACGAGGGCGTTGCTCGTCCGAACGGAAAGGCCGACGCGAAGGCGTCCGGTGAAACCGGTGCACCCCGAATCGACGGTCCCGACGACAAGCCCCTGCTTTCGGCGACGGACGGCGACGATCTTCCGCCCGAAGCGCTTGCGCTTTTGAAGAAACTCGAAGGGGACCTCGAAGGGGAAAACCTGACGATTCGGCTTCAGCTCAAGGTGCAGACGGTGGAGAAACTTCGCAAGCTCGTGCGCAGCGGAAAACTCTCCGAAGAGGCCTTCCTCCGACTGGAGCGCCGCGTCCATGCGATGGGCAACTGAAGTCTTCGCGCACATCGGGCGCTTCTTTCTCGCGGTCTACAACCCGAACTCGCGTTCGGACCGAAGGACCTTTCTGCGGGAGGTCGCCTCGCTTGCGCTCGTCGCCTTCGCCTTTTATTGGGCGACGCTTCCCTTGGAGACGGCCGAGTGGCTCTCCGACGAAGCCTTCGAGAAGCTCATCCCCGTCGCTTCGGTGCTGATCGACCTCTGGGTGATCGCGCTCATGGCGGCCTCGGCGCGCCGCGCACACGACATGGGGCTTTCGGGCGCCTGGGCCTTTTTGCTCCTCGTCCCCGTCTTGCATATAATCGCCTTGCTTTTCTTTTTCATCCTCCCCGGCCGGGACGCCCCCACGGGCTGGCCCGACCGCCGAAACCGAGAACATCATGTCACTCGCTGTTGAAAACAATCGTCTCGTCACGCTCTGGGTCCGCATGGCCGACATGACGGGCAAAACCCTGGAAGAAAGCCCGGAAGAGGGGCTCACCTACTGGCACGGCCACGGCGACATCTTCCCGAAGATCGAAGCCGCGCTCGAGGGACGTTTCCCGGGCGAAGGCTTCACGATTCATCTCGAACCGCACGACGCCTTCGGGGAATACGACTGCGACGCGATCGTGATGACGGACGTCGCCAATCTCGGCGACCCCGCGACGGTGGTGCCGGGGCTCGTCTTTGAAGAAGTGCCGGGCGTCGTCTCGGACGGCCGCCTCTGGCGCGTCACCGACGTCGCCGACGGAAAGGCCGTGCTCGAAGCGAATCATCCGCTCGCGGGGATCGGCCTGCAGTTTGCGATCCGCGTCCTCAAGGTCGAGGAACCCGACGAGTCCGAGGGCCTTGACGAACGTCTGGTCGTGCCGGGCTTCCTGCAGGTGGCCGACAAGCTCGTCGCGGAAGACGACGAAGAGGACCTCTCCGACGAAGAGATGGACCGCCTGCTTGAAAACCGTCAGTCGGCTGAAGTCGCCACGAGCTCCATGGCGAAGCTCGCGAAGGCGCCGCGCATCATCCGCTGATGCGAAAGTAAAGAAAACGCAAAGAATTGTGGGTCGGGCGCTTCGGCGTCCGACCTTTTTGTTTCGGCGGCAACAATCGGATACGACGGTCGAAGACGCATCGGGCGGGGTTTTGTATTCTGAACGTACGTTCAGTAAACATTACAAGGAAACGCCATGATCGCACGCAGAACGCTCCTTCTCTTCACCGCCGCTTCATTGGGTCTTGCGGCCACGGGCGCGCAGGCTTCCGACGAACTCCTGGGCGACATCCTGCGCGGCGTCGCCGATGCGCTCACGCGCGACTACATCCGCAAGCACTACCGCGAAGGCCGTTGGGACGGCCGTCACTGGTGGTATGACGGTCGACGCTATTCGGTGGACGAGTACCGCCGGTTCCTCGCCGACCGCGCGAGGCCCCGTCCTCCGCAACCGCCCCGTCCGGCTCAACCGCCTAAACCGCCTCGTCCCGCGCCGGCGCAGCCTCCGAAACCAAACGGTCCCGGTCCGCAAGGCGGTCTCGGTCGACCCGGCCCCGGCGGTGCTCCGGACCGCGGTCCCAACCGCGGACCTCAGGCCTAAACTCCCGACTCCAAACTCTTAAGTGAGGCGGGGTGACACCTAGAACCCT
>OOIF01000525.1_pt1 | contig 42623 bp, 39 predicted proteins | sample 1691961 | NCBI WGS metagenome assembly OOIF01 (sample SAMN06348146, study PRJEB24527) | human gut metagenome | biome: human gut; feature: ankylosing spondylitis patient; material: feces | host: Homo sapiens | place: China | collected 2015-10 | reverse complement strand
CATGGCCTTTTCCAGCTCCCAGCGCTCCCAGACGCGGCCGCAGGGGTTGTGGGGGTTGCACAGGATGGCCGCATGGATGTGCTCTTCCTTCAGATGCTTTTCCATGTCCTCAAAATCCATCCGCCAGACGCCGTTCTCGTCCTTCACCAGCGGGGAATGCACGGCCTCGTAGCCGTTGTTCTTCAGGCTCATCGTGAAGCCGATGTAGGTGGGGCTGTGGATCAGGATCTTGTCGCCGCGGGAGCAGACGCAGTTCAGCGCACTGATGACGCCGCCCAGCACACCGTTCTCGTAGCCGATGTGTTCCGGCTTCAGGCCGGTGACGCCGTTGCGCTTCTCATGCCACCGGATGATGCTGTCGAAATACGCATCCGTGGCTTGAAAATAGCCGAAGGCCGGGTGTTTTGCACGCTCAATGATGGCTTCCTGGATGGTGGGCACGGTGGGGAAGTTCATGTCGGCCACCCACATCGGGATAGCGTCAAAGCCCGCCTTCGGGGGAGCCGGGGAGAAGCCGTCGCCTTTCAGGCCGTCCACTGCGATGGCGTCTCTACCGCGGCGGTCCAGGATGGAAGTAAAATCGTATTTCATAAGTGCGCTCCTTCTCAAAAATTTTGTCTGGCCCCACCTTAACACATTTGGGAGCCGGATGCAACCGCCCGCCGGGAAGTTGAAAAAATCGTGCGGAAAAATCACGAATTTCTACGATAAAAAAGAGCCTTCCGGCCCTGCGGCGGAAAGCTCTTTTTCAGATCGTGATTCAGCCCTCGATGAGCTCGACGGTCTTCATCCGGACCGGGGTCTTGGGCTTATCGTTCCAGTCGGTGGCGACTGCAGCGATCTTGTCCACCACGTCCATACCGGCCACGACCTTGCCGAATGCGGCATACTGGCCGTCCAGATGGGGGGCATCCTGGTGCATGATGAAGAACTGGCTGCCGGCGCTGTTCGGGCTCATGCTGCGGGCCATGCTGATGACGCCGCGGGTGTGCTTGATCGGGTTGTTGACGCCATTGGCAGCAAACTCACCCTTGATGCTCCAGCCGGGGCCGCCAGTGCCGTTGCCCAGCGGGCAGCCGCCCTGGATCATAAAGCCGGGGATGACGCGGTGGAAGGTCAGGCCGTTGTAAAAGCCCTGACCGACCAGCTTCTTGAAATTCTCACAGGTGAGAGGGGCGGCTTCCTCATTCAGCTCAATGTCGATGACGCCGCCGTCTTCCATAGTAATGCGAACCATACTGTTCCAATGCTCCTTTATCTTGGCCCCTCAGCGGGGCATTTGCGGCAGAAGTTCTGCCAGAATCCTCTTATAGTATACCATACCTTTTGGCTTGTGCAACGGCACAGTTGCAACGTTTTTGTAAATTTGGGGGCGATTTTCATGATTTCCCGTCAAAAAGGGCCGGGAACGCTTGTTGACAAACCACCAGCTTCACAGTTCCTCCCGCAGCTCCGTCAGATCGGCCCAGAAGCGTTTGGGGCAGTGAGTCATGCGGCCCCGCTCGTTGTGGCGGGCCTGGATCTCCAGCGTTTTGTAAAACTGCTTCCAGAGCGCCTGAAACTGCTGCTCCCGCTCGCTGGGCGGAGGAAGCTCCAGCGGCTCGGCCAGTTCCAGCAGCTGCGGCCGGTGATCCCGATACAGCAGCACCGCCTGATGCACTGCGTCGTAGATCATAAAGTCTTCCTCCGGAAAGCGGCCGCAGAAATGCCCCCGCAGCAGCGGCAGGATGTAGTTTTTCGGGTGGATGACCGCGCCCAGCATCCCGTCGTGTTCCTCGAAGCGGACGAAGCCCTGAAATTTGTCCACCTCCCAGTCGAGGCTTTTTTTCATCTCGTAGAGCGGCGCGACGTCCGGGTGGCCTGCCCGCTTGACTGTGCCCGGCCCCAGCGCGAAGGCCAGATGCAGAAACCGGATGAGGAGCAGCTCCTTGTCCTCCCGGCCGGAGAGGAAGTCCCGTGTGACGAGGTATTCCGTCTCGGCCCCCAGTTTCCGGCCAAGGCTGGCAAACACCCGCCGGGCTTTTTCGTGGTCGGTGGCGATGTCCTTGAAGGGGTAGAGGGTGGCGGTCTCCCGCTCCGGCGTCCAGACCGCAAACGGGATCTCGTGCTGGGCAAAGCTCTCGAAGACGCAGCAGAGGAAGCCCTCAAAGCTGCCGTCGTAGAGGTAAACGACAGCGGCATCGTGGAGCTTGCGGGCGGGGTTCACAGCGCTCTGGCCAGACATTGCACTGCCTCCTCCCGCACCAGCTTCTGGGCCGCGTGGGGCGGCACTCCCTGTGCCACCAGCTTGTCCACGGCGGGCGGCGAGAACAGGCTCAGCTGCTCCACGCCGCCGCTGAAAACGGTCGGGTCGATGAGCGCGCTCGTGATCCGCTCCCGGCCCGCGCTGCCCCGCCCCGGATGCGCCCCGGCAAAACCCCGGCAGGTGATGAAATACTGGGCCCGCTTGAGCACCACGCCCATCCGCTTCAGCTCATCCAGCCCCAGCGAGGCCTGTTTCCGGGCATGCCAGATGCGCCGGGCACTCTTGGGGCCGATGCCCGGCACCCGCAGCAGCATCTCGAAGGAGGCCCGGTTCACGTCCACCGGGAACAGCCCGTAATGCTGAACCGCCCAGTTGCATTTCGGGTCCAGATAGGGGTTGAAGTTCGGGTGATCGGCGTCCAAAATCTCGTCCGCTTTGAACTGATAGAACCGCAGCAGCCAATCCGCCTGATAGAGCCGGTGCTCCCGCAGCAGCGGGGGCTTGGTGTCCAGCGCGGGCAGGCGGGTATCCTCGGCCACGGGGATATAGGCGGAGTAGAACACCCGCTTGAGGCTGTATTTCTGGTACATTCCCTCGGTCAGCTTGAGGATGTGATGATCCGTCTCCGGCGAAGCCCCCACGATCATCTGGGTGCTCTGACCGGCGGGCGCGAACCGGGGCGCTTTGCGGTAGAGGGTCAGTTCCTCCCGGTTGGCGGCTCCTTCCACTGCGATCTGCTTCATGGGCCGGAAGATGGAGTGCCGCCCCTTGTCCGGGGCCAGCAGTTTCAGGCTGCTCTCGCTGGGCAGCTCCACATTGACGCTCAGGCGGTCAGCCAGAAAGCCCAGCTGCTCCAGCAGTTCCGGGCTGGTGCCGGGGATGGCCTTGGCGTGGATGTACCCGCCGAAATGGTATTCGTTCCGCAGCAGGCGCAGGGTCTTGAGCATCCGCTCGGTGGTGTAGTCCGGGCTGACCAGTACCGCGCTGGACAGGAACAGCCCCTCGATGTAGTTGCGGCGGTAGAACTCGATGGTCAGCTCGGCCAGCTCCCACGGCGAAAAGGTGGCGCGGGGCGCATCGTTGGACCTGCGGTTGACGCAGTAGCTGCAATCGAAGGCACAGCAGTTGGTCATCAGCACCTTGAGCAAGCTGACGCAGCGGCCGTCCGCCGTAAAGGCATGGCAGCAGCCCGGTGCGTAGCAGCTGCCCATGCTGCCCGCCTTTGCCGCGCGGGACGCTCCGCTGGACGTGCAGGCCACATCGTATTTCGCGCTGTCTGCCAGAATGGTCAGCTTTTCCATCAGCGACTGTTCCATGCCGCACCTCCGTTCGTTTATCAAAAAAGGCTGCCGCATCCTTGCAGCAGCCTTTTCAGCGCAAATTGGTTACCACTTGGCCTTGGTCTCGACCACGCGGCCTGCGATGTGCAGGCGGTTCAGGTCTTCGCCCTTGATGACCAGCTCCTTGTAAGCCGGGTTGAAGGGCTGCAGCACGACGCAGTTGCCCCGCTGCAGATACCGCTTGAGGGTGCCTTCGCCCTCGTCGCCGTAGATCAGGACGCCCAGGTCGCCGTTTTCCAGCGTATCCTGCCGGTGCACCAGAGCCAGATCGCCATCGTGGATGCGGGGCTCCATACTGTCGCCGCGCACCACAAGATAGAAGTAGCTGGAGGGGTCTTTGACGCGGGCATATTCCTTGCCGTAGTCCTCCTCATAGGCCAGCGCGCCGTAACCGGCCTTGACCGTGCCGATGACCGGGATCAGGCTGTACACATAGCTGCCGAAGAAGCGCTCCTCGGTCTGGCCCTCGCTGGCGGGGTCGAACAGGCCCAGCAGGTAGTCTGCGGTGGTATCCAGGATCTCGGCAAGCTTGGCCACCGTGGCAGGGTCCGGGGAGCTTTTCCCGCTCTCCCATTTGCCCACTGCCTGCTGGGTAACGCCCAAAAGTGACGCAAGTTCCGCCTGGCTCATATGCTTTTGCTTGCGGCATTGCCGTAACAGCTCCGGAAACGACATCGTTCAACACTCCTCTGTTCTCGTCCGTCGGGTTTGTTTCTTGCTGTTTTTATTATACAACAAAAGGCTGTGCAAGTAAAGAGAAAGTTTTGTTTTGGCTCGAAAAAAAGTTGTCGCAAAATCATTTTTGGTCTGCATCGTGGAGAAATTTTCAATTTGGGGTTGACAGAAGGCCGGAAATCTGGTAAATTAAATAGGCATTCGGTACGGCGTGTGCGGGTGCCCACGAGGAGAGATGTCCGAGTGGTTTAAGGAAGCAGTCTTGAAAACTGCCGTACGGCAACGTACCGTGGGTTCGAATCCCACTCTCTCCGCCATTTTTTATTGAATAAGTGTAACGCACTTTGCTCTGGAGTAGTACTCAAGAGGCCGAAGAGGCGCCCCTGCTAAGGGCGTAGGTCGTCTAAACAACGGCGCGAGGGTTCAAATCCCTCCTACTCCGCCAAGAAAAAGCTCGATGATCCTTTGAGTTCATCGGGCTTTTTCCATTGTCGGGCACAAAAAAGCAGCCGCTCCGGGGCTTCCGGGGCGGCTGCTTTTTCATGCCAGGAGCAGATTCGTCACCAGCGCCAGCAGCGTCAGGTGCACGGGATAGAACCCGTAGAACGCCCATTTGGCCCACTGCGGGCAGCGGCCGCGCTCACCGTTGTAGAACCAGAGCAGCACGAACGCCAGCGGGGCGGTGACCTCCCACAGCATCAGCACGGCCCCAAGGATGCACTGTTTCTGCCGGGAGTTCCTCGTCAGGTACAGCGCCACGATGAGGGCCACCCCAATGGCCCCATAGTCTGTCCCCGCCAGCTGGGCCACCACTGCACAGCCCAGCGCCGCGAGACGGCCCATCCAGGCCGCATTGCCGTCGGCATCCTCGGATTTTTGCAGCATTGCCATGGCCAGCACGCCCAGCGCCAGCGTCCAGTACACGTTCTGATTGCCCCAATGGAACGGCGTCTTGAAGAAGGCCATGTCAAAGGGTACCTCGCTGAGAAGCCCAAACAGGAACAGCCGCCCGATGTACTTTTTCACATCATGGGTGTGGAGGAAGCCTTCCACGAGCAGAAAGCAGAAGATGGGAAAGGCCAGCCGCCCGATGAGCCGCAGCACCAGATCCAGTTGCACGATCTGCGGCGGCGTCCGGTATGCGACCCCATAGGTCGCCTCGATGCAGGAGGCCCCGATGTGGTCGATGAGCATGGTGATGCAGGCAGCGAGCTTGAGCGCCGTTCCGCTCAGGCCCGGCCGGGTCTGTGTCTGAAGTGTTTCCATTCAATTTCCCTCATTTCGATCGTTTGTACCGTGTCTTTTTTCGTTCTTTTGTTTTATACGATCTCTCTTCTCCAAATCCTGCATCCGATTTGACAAGATCCGCCTGCTGTGCCCAGAAATCGGCCCGAAAATGCTTGACAGAACGAGCCTGGAATAGTACAATCAAGAAGATAATTGAACTATCTCAAATCAAAGATGAAAAAGATTCACAGAGAATGAAGCGTCTCCGAACGAGAAAACGGAAGGAGGCATGGGATATGACGCTGTTTTCCTATGAAATTTTTGACGCAGTCGCGCGGCAGGGCAGCTTTAACAAAGCCGCCCAGCAGCTGCACCTGACCCCGTCTGCCATCAGCCACGCCATTGCGGTGATGGAGGCTGAGCTGGGCTTTACCTTATTCAACCGCGGCAAGAACGGCGTCACCATGACCAGCTACGGTGCCTCGCTCTATCCGTCCATCCGGGCCGTCCTGAACAGCGACGAGGCCCTGCAGCAGAGCATCGCACGGCTGAACGGTCTGGAGAAGGGCAAAGTGAAGCTGGGCGCTTTCAACTCCGTCTGTGCCGGGCTGCTGCCCGACATTCTCAAGGGCTTCATGGCCCAGTTCCCGCAGATCGAGGTCGAGGTCTATCAGGGCACCTACGACGACGTGAAGGAGTGGCTGCGCACCGGGCAGGTGGACATGGCCTTCCTCTCCAACAACTGCCGGGAGGAGTTCACCCTCACCGAGCTGTTCCGTGAGCCGCTGCTCTGCATCACCCCCATGGACTGGCCCGAACCGCCCCGCGGCGTGATGACGCCGGAGCTGATGAACGGTCAGAATTTCGTCGTCCAGTGGGATGCCACCGACGCCGAGATGCGCCAGTTCCTCAAGAAATATTCCATCGCCACCGAGCGCCGCTGCCACGTCATCGACGACCAGTCCAACATCGCGATGGTGGAAGCCGGTCTGGGCATCTCCATCATGCCCCGGATGCTGCTGCGCAAGTGCACGGCCGGGGTCAAGATCTACCCCATCCAGCCGGAAGAAGACCGTGTGGTCGGTCTGGCCGTTCAGCGGCCCACCGCCATGGCTCCGGCTGTGGAACAGATGTTCCGCCACATCGTCGAGTACTGCCAGCACCTCGACTGAATCTCATGATAACACACCGCGGGGCGGCTGCAAAATGCAGCTGCCCCGTTGATTTTTGATACCGGGATGCGATATACTAGAGCAAAAGGAGAATTTGTTTATGCGTGAAGTGATTCAACTGACCTTTGATCCAGCGGCTTCCTGCCTTACTGACAACATCCATTATCCATGCAGTCTTCCCCAGTTTGATTTCCAACGTCTTTTCGTCCCTTCAGCATTCAATTCCTTCACCGCACAGTCTAACAATACTTCTCTTGCAATTTTGGGGGACAGCCTTACAACACTCAGACAAATGAAGGACAATTCTGTAAACCTGATCTTTGCAGATGCCCCTTATAATATCGGAAAAGATTTTGGCAACAATCAAGACAAATGGGACTCCATTTCCAGTTATATTACATGGTGTAAAAGTTGGATCGATGAATGTATGCGCGTTCTTTCAGATAATGGGACCATGTACTTTATGACCGCTACACAGCACATGCCCTACCTCGATGTATATGTATCCGAGCATTATCACGTTCTGTGCCGAATCATATGGAGCTATGACAGCTCCGGCGTTCAGTCAAAGAAAATGTTTGGTTCTCTATATGAACCAATTTTAATGATAACAAAAAACATAAAATCGCACTATACGTTTAATTCTGAAGAAATTTTGGTTTCTGCCAAGACCGGAGCCGAACGCAAACTGATTGATTATCGAAAAGATCCACCCGCTCCATACAGCAGCCAAAAAGTTCCTGGAAATGTATGGAATTTTAACCGCGTTCGATTCAAAATGAGTGAGTACGAAAATCACCCCACCCAAAAGCCTGAAGCATTATTGGAACGAATCATCAAAGCTTCTTCCAATCCAGGAGATGTAGTCCTCGACCCCTTTGCCGGGTCCTTTACGACTTCGGCGGTTGCTTCACGGTTGGGACGAATCAATATCGGAATCGATATCAATGAAGAATATTTCAAGATTGGTCTCAGACGAGTTGGGATAACAGATTCCTACAACGGAAAACCGCTTGTAAAAGAAAAGAAGCGAAAAACAACGGCAAAATCAAAATATGTTAGAGGTGATACGATTGCAAATCTCTGAGGACTTTGTCCGTGTAATTTTACAAAGTAATTTTCACGAAAGCTATCAAAGAGTATATGACCAGAGCTTTTTGATCCAATATCTTGACTCCAAGATGCGCGCAGTACACCGAAACAGCAAATCACGTCGAAGTTTTGCCAATATCTATGCAGTTTATGCAATCCTCCATTTTTACCAGCGCGATTATTATCAGAATCCAGATGCTTATCGTCGTTTTCTAGGTTATGACTACACACAACTTTTAACTTTTTGTCGAAGTCTATACGGTGGAAGCAAGCTTCAGAATCATGCTCTCAACTCTCGTGTAAATGGTGAATTTCGCAACAAGTTTCCCTCTGCGCTCAATGACCTCATCATTTCAAACAACGGAAAATATCTCCTTCATATTGACTATTTGTATGTAGGTTCTTTTGATATTAGCAGAATCTGCTGTGAGATCATCGAACGATATATCCAGTTGATTTCTGCCAAGGACCATGAACTTGCACAGATCCTAGAGCATCTACAGTCCCTTACCGACATTTCCAGCAAAAAAGCCCATCTTCGTGAGCTTCTTCATGAGGAAACCGAGGCGCGGATTTTTGAGATCATAAGCTATTCTATTCTGAAAAATCACTATAAAAACACAAAAGTTTACTTTGGATACTCCCCAGACGCTTTAATTGAGGAGTCTCTCCAGCTTTATAAAACCGGACGCACCAACGCCAATGATGGTGGTATTGATTTCGTAATGCGTCCCCTCGGACGCTTTTTTCAGGTCACGGAAGTAGATAATTATGATAAGTATCTCCTTGACATTGATAAAGTTCTTCATTTCCCGGTTACATTTGTAATCAAAACCACAAAATCCAAGGATTGCGTATTGAATCAACTCGACGAATACATTTCTCGTCGATCCGGCGGAATGATCGTTATAGAGAATCATTATCGCAAAGCGATTGAGGAAATTATTACAATCAACGAACTTCTTCTATGGATTGATGAACTCAATGATATGGATGTCACTGACCTCATCCGTGATATCGATATTTGTTATCGTCTTGAAATGAATCTGGATATTCCAAACGCTGAAATTTAGTATTCTGGGAGGGAAGGGGACGACATCGTATGAAGCGACGGGATTTTTGCAAGGCGCTGGGGCTTTCGGCCGTCGGCGGGCTGCTGCTTCCGGCTGGCTCTGCCGCTGCGGCGCAGCCGGTGGGCCATGCCGTGCCGGACGGCACCTATCCGCTGCCGTTTCTCAGCATCCTGAGCAATCTGGATATCACCCACGATTTCTACTACTCCGAGAGCCTGTTCGACCACCCGGCCACCGAGTACGACCACCAGCTGGCCTTCGTGACGCTGGGCATGGTCATGGCTGCGTTCACTGCGGCCGTCAGCATCCCGCAGTACTGGGTCAACGGCTCTGTGGGCCGCGAGGCGAACCTCGCCGCCGCCTATGAGCTGCTGGGCTTCGGGGATGCCCGTTTCTACAACTACGACATCGACACCGGCAAGGCCGGGGATTACGTAGGCTACTCGCTGGCCCGGAAGCGCTACCTCCACAACGGCAAAACGCGCACCCTCGTGGCCCTGATGCTGCGGGGCGGCGGCTATGGCGGCGAGTGGGCCAGCAACGTCCACACCGGCTCCACCAGCGCCCACTACGGCTTCACGACGCCAGTGGCCGCCGTGTTTGCCTCCCTCAAGGCCTATCTGGCGCAGATCGGGCAGGAGGGGGACCCCGGAGAGCTCAAGCTCTGGATCGGCGGCTACAGCCGCGGGGCCATCATTGCGAACCTCCTTGCCGCCAAGGCGCTGAACGCCCTGCCGCAGCTGGATAAGGCCAACTGCTTCGTCTACACCTTTGCCACCCCTGCGGCCCTGACCGCTGCCGACCAGCCGGACATGCAGCTGGATTTCGACAACAACCACAAGGCCGACGGCTCGCTGCGCGTCACCTGGGGTGAGAGCAACATCTTCAACATCCTTTCCAGCGGCGACCTCGTCACCCGCGTGCTCCCCTCCGACTGGGGCTACCACCGCAACGGCAACGACCGCTTTCTGCCCGCCACCCGGAACCGGGCCGAGCTGGCTGACCTCGACGCTCTGGGCGCTTCCTACGGGCCGGTGCCGCTGGAGATCAGCAGCCTTGCCACCGCCGAGGACGCCACTGCCGTCATCCGCGCGGTCGAGAACTTCTGCGGCAGCAAGGAGATCTTCCACGAAAAGTTCGAACCCGCCATCATGGACATGCTGCAATGCGCCTTCATCCGCACCGAAGACGAGGCGCTCTACGGCAAGATCCTGTCCGACGAGGAGATCGTCCTCCGGCTGCAGAGCCTTTCCAACATGCACCAGTTCGATTTCTGGACCATCGCCCGCAGCGTCTGGGCCGCCTCCAGAATGAGCCGCCCCATTCTGGAGCGGTTCGGCCAGAACGTGCCCCTGCTGGCCCAGCAGATCATCATTCCGGTGCTGGCCGTCGGCCTGTGCTACGGCATCGAGTCCAACATCGTCCGGATCATGGCGCAGTATATCGTCAAGCTCGTCTCGATGCGGGGCGAACTGGACAGCGTCCTCCGCGCCGCCTACTGCCACGAGGGCGAGAATTATCTGGCCCTGATGGAATACTACACCCCCGAAGAGCACGGCATGGTGCCCTTCACCCGCATCTGACCCCAGCAAAAAGCGCCTGTCAGCATCTGCCGACAGGCGCTTTGCATTTGCAGTTCTTCTTACAGCATCTCGTGGGCCGTCTTGCAGATGGTGGCGGCATCGAGGCCGTACAGCTTCAGCAGATCCCAGGCCGGGCCGGAGCAGCCGAACTTGTCCTGCACACCGACGCGGCGGACGGGGGTGGGGCACTTCTCGCTCAGGACAGCGCAGACGGCCTCACCCAGACCGCCGATGACGCTGTGCTCCTCGGCGGTGATGACCTTGCCGCACTCCTTTGCCGCCTGGATGACGATCTCCTCATCCAGCGGCTTGATGGTGTGGATGTTGATGACGCGGGCGTGGATGCCCTCAGCGGCCAGCTGCTCTGCCGCCAGACGGGCTTCGTTGACCATCAGGCCGGTGGCGATGATGGCGATGTCGTTTCCCTCGGTGAGCTGCTCGCCCTTGCCCAGCTCGAAGTGGTAGTTGGCCTCATCGTGGAAGACGGGCACTGCCAGACGGCCGAAGCGCAGGTAGACCGGGCCCTGCATCGCATACGCGGCGCGGACGGCTGCGCGGGCCTCGACGTCATCGGCGGGGCAGATGACGGTCATGCCGGGCAGGCTGCGCATCAGGGCGAAATCCTCGCAGCACTGGTGGGAAGCGCCGTCCTCACCGACGGAGATGCCGCCGTGGGTCGCGCCGATCTTAACGTTCAGGCGGGGGTAGGCGATGGAGTTGCGGATCTGCTCAAAGGCACGGCCCGCAGCAAACATGGCAAAGCTGGAAACGAACGGGGTATAGCCCATAGTGGCCAGGCCCGCAGCCACGCCCATCATGTTGCCCTCGGCAATGCCGCAGTCAAAGTGGCGGTCCGGATATGCCTTGCGGAACATGCCGGTCTTGGTGGCGGCGGCCAGGTCGGCGTCCAGCACCACGATGTCGTCGTGACCCTCTGCAGCCAGCTCCTTCAGGGTGTTGCCGTAGCTGTCACGGGTCGCAATCTTCTTCACATCTGCCATCTTACTTTTCCTCCTCTTCCAGCGCGGCATAGGCTGCGGTCAGTTCCTTCATGGCGATCTCATATTCCTCGTCATTGGGGCCCTTGCCGTGCCAGTCAACGGCGTTCTCCATAAAGGAGACGCCCTTGCCCTTGATGGTGTCCAGCAGGATGCAGGTGGGCTTCTCGCTCTCTGCGTGGAAGGCTGCGATGGCCTTCTCGATCTGGTCGTAGTCGTGGCCGTCGATGGTCAGGACATTGAAGTTGAAGGCGCGGAGCTTGTCTTCCAGCGGCTCGCTGCTCATGACGTTCTCGGTGGGGCCGTCGATCTGCAGGCGGTTGCGGTCCAGGAAGACGCAGAGGTTGGACAGGCCGTAGTGTGCGGCAAACATAAAGGCTTCCCAGCACTCGCCCTCTTCGACCTCGCCGTCGCCCACGATGGCATAGACGTTCAGGGCCTTGCCGGCGTGCTTGGCACCCAGTGCCATGCCGGCGGCGGCAGAGATGCCCTGGCCCAGGCTGCCGGTGGACATATCCACGCCCGGCACACTGTTCATATTGGGGTGGCCCTGCAGGTAGCTGCCGATCTTGCGCAGAGTCTTGAGGTCTTCCACCGGGAAGAAGCCGCGCTCGGCCAGCGCTGCGTACAGGCCGGGGGCTGCGTGGCCCTTGGAGAGCACCAGACGGTCACGGTCCGGGTCCTTCGGAGCCTTCGGATCGACGTTCATCTCTACAAAATAGAGGTAGGACAGCACTTCGGCGATGTCCAGGCTGCCGCCCGGATGGCCGCACTTGGCGCTGTGTGTGCCCTCGATCACGCCCATGCGGATGTGGCAGGCGTGCTTTGCCAGGGTGAGTTTTTCTGCATTTGTCATGATGGTCCTCCCGTATGAACCTCAGCGTTTGCATCGGAATGTCTGCGCAGCGGGCTGTTGCGCCCCAATACGCTATTTTTCAAGTATATATTATCTATTCTATGTAAAAACGTCAAGGTTCTTTCGTCAAAATGTACATCAATTAGCAAAAATCCGCTCAATCGCTTCCGTTTTTGTGAAAATTGCAAGGCTTCCTTCCATCTTGACAGCGTTCGCCGCATCTGCTATAATTTTCACAATTCCGGCACGAAGCCGGGCACCGGGCTGAAGCCCGTTTTTATTTTTCATTGCAGATTGTTGAACGGACACCATGAAGGGGTCTGCCTTTGGCGAGGAATGCCGGGGCAGGCCCCTTTTTTGTCTGCCCAGAGGAGGAACCATTCATGAACACCAAGACCCACTCTCCCGCACGGGATCTCGTTCTGGCCGCGCTGTTTCTGGCGCTGGCCTTCGTCCTGCCCATGATCACCGGCCATGTGCCCCAGGTCGGCAACATGCTCTGCCCCATGCACTTTCCGGTGCTGCTGGCCGGCTTTGTGCTGGGCGGCCCCTGGGGCCTGACCCTGGGCTTCCTCGCGCCGCTGCTGCGCTCGGTGCTGTTCGGGATGCCCCCGCTGTACCCCATCGCCATCGCCATGGCCTTTGAGCTGGCCACCTACGGCGCTGTGGCGGGCTGGATGTACAAAAAAATCCGGCACACGCTGCCCATGATGTATGCCGCTCTCGTCACCGCCATGGTAGCAGGCCGTCTGGTCTGGGGTGCCGTGCGGTTCGTGCTGGCGGGTCTGTCCGGCTCGGCCTTCCCGTTCTCGGCGTTCCTGTCCGGTGCGCTGCTCACCGCCATCCCCGGCATCATCGCCCAGCTCATCCTCATCCCGCTCATCCTGACCGCCCTGCAAAAGGCAAACTTCATCGACTGACCCATTCCCGGACGCAAAAAGGGGAGCTCCTGCAAGCCAGATGGCTGCGGGGGCTCCCCTTTGTTCTATCATCAAAGCGTTTTGCTTTTTTATCTGCTCAAAAGTTCGTGTTCCACTTTCCCACAGGAACCAGAACTTTTCATTAGCCAGCGTAGAAATCGATGCCGGCGTTGACGGAGCAAACCTCGCCGATGATCTGAGCGATCTTCTTCAGAACCTTCATAATTTTCATCTCCTTTCCCTCTTGGGATGGCCATATTATGCCATCTATTTATGAAGAAAGGCAGAACGAACTATGAATATTCTATGAATTTATGGTTGCATTTTTTACGTTTTTTCGTTCATTGTTTCCCGTTCACAAAAGGTTTTTCCTCTGCGCGAAACTTCTTGTATACATTGACGAGCACATGGCCGTTCCATTATTCTGGAGCTAAAAAGCCTGCGATCCGTCCCAGACCCATGCAGCAAAAACGGCCTCCCTGCCAGAACAGCAGGGAGGCCGATGTGCGTTTTCGTTTTACTCTTTTCCGCCCAGGAACTCCGGCAGGGGCTTGCCCGCCTTGCTCCACTGGTGATACTCGGCGGTGGCGGCGAACTCGACGTCACCGGCAGAATTCAGGGCCGTTTCCACGGAGTCCTGCACGACGCCGATGATGAAGCCGACGCCGACGACCTGCATGGCGATGTCGTTCGAGATGCCGAACAGGGAACAGGCCATGGGGATGAGCAGCAGGGAGCCGCCCGCCACACCGGAGGCACCGCAGGCACCCAGTGCCGACATGACCGACAGCAGGATGGCCGCAGGCAGAGAGACCTGCAGGCCCAGCGTATTGGCCGCAGCCAGCGTCATGATGGTGATGGTGATGGCTGCGCCGTCCATGTTGATGGTCGCGCCCAGCGGGATGGAGACGGAATACATATCCTTGTCCAGGCCCAGCTTCTCGCACAGGGCCATGTTGACGGGGATGTTCGCGGCCGAGCTACGGGTGAAGAAGGCTGTCAGGCCGGATTCACGCAGGCAGCGGAAGACCAGCGGATACGGATTGCAGTGCAGATACAGGAAGATGATGAACGGCGAGACCACCAATGCCATGAAGAGCATGGTGCCGACCAGCAGGGCCAGCAGTCTGCCGTACTGGGTGAAGATGGACAGGCCGTTGTTCACGACGTTGGTATACACCAGACCCATGATACCGAAGGGAGCCAGATTGATGATCCAGCGGACGATCTGGGACACCGCGTCGGCGGTGTTGGCCAGGAAGACCTTGGTGTTCTCCGCACCGTATTTCTTCATTGCCAGACCGAACAGGCAGGCCCAGAACAGGATGCCGATGTAGTTGCCGTTCAGCAGGGCGCTGATGGGGTTTGCCACAAAGTTGGTCAGCAGGGTGCTCAGCACCTCGCCAAGGCCCTGCGGCACCACTTCCGACTCCGCAGCCTCTGCCAGAACGATGGTCTGCGGAAACAGAAAGCTCGTGATGACCGCAATGGCTGCCGCCAGAAAGGTGGTCAGCATATACAGCCAGATGACCGTGCCGAACCGGCGGTCCAATTTGGAGGTGCCCTGTGCCAGTGCACTTGCCACGATGACGAAGACCAGCACCGGGGCAATGCCCTTCAGCGCACCGACGAACAAGTTGCCGAACTCTTCCACCCAGCCTGCACCGGGCACCACCAGCGCCAGCACCACGCCGACGAGCAGGCCCACCAGAATGCGCAGGATGAGGCTGGCGGCATTGTATTTTGCCACGAGAGCCTTCAGCGTTTTCATATTCAAACACTCCTCTTTCCATTTGCTGTGCGCCCATTGCGCACAGGTTTTCCCATTCCTCTACACGGAACATGTGTAATTATAGTCTCTGGCTCCCGAAAAGTCAACGATTTCGCCCACTTTTTTCGGCTTTTCATCTATCCATCTCCAAACACGAAGTTTTTTATTGTCCTTACATGAAATACAATTCGACAGAAAAAGACCTCCTCCCGTCTGTTTTCAGGTGGGAGGAGGTCCGTTTTTTCACAGTTCAGCCGAGATACTGCACCTTGCCGGGGACGAAGCCCTGGATGCCGAGGCCGGGCGCATCGGAGACAGTGATGTTCTTTTCGTCAAAGACGGCACCGCCGAGGATGTGGTCTTCGCTGCACAGCACCGGGCCGTCGAGGTCGATCCGGGTGATGATCTTTTTGGCGCAGGCCAGCTCCACGGCAGCGTTGACCGAGATCTTTGCTTCCAGCATACAGCCGATCATGCACTCGACGCCGTACACCTCTGCCGCCGCCGCGATCCGCAGCGCGTTGGTAATGCCGCCGCATTTCATCAGCTTGATGTTCACGAGGTCGGCCGCGCCGGTCTGCATGATCTTCAGGGCATCCGCCGGGCTGAACACGCTCTCGTCGGCCAGCACCGGGACGTCTGCGTGGCGGGTGACGTACTGCATCCCCTCCAGGTCTGCCGCCGGGACGGGCTGCTCCACGAACTCGATGTCCAGCCCTTTGTCCTGCATCTGGTTCAGGATACGGACGGCCTGCTTGGCGTTCCAGGCCTGGTTCGCGTCGATGCGGATGCAGACTTCTCTGCCCACCGCCTCGCGGACTGCGGCCAGCCGGGCCACATCCAGTTCCGGGTCGATGCCGACCTTGACCTTCAGGCAGTCGTACCCGCGGGCGATGGCGGTGCGGGCATCCCGCGCCATCTCCTCCGGCGGGTTCACGCTGATGGTGATGTCGGTGACGATGTTCTTCCGGGCACCGCCCAGCATCCGGTAGACCGGGGCGTTGTACTTCTGGCCCAGCAGGTCCCACAGTGCCATATCCACCGCAGCCTTTGCGCTGGTGTTGTGGACGAGGGCCTTCTGCACGGCAGCGGTCAGGTCCTCGAACTCGTCGATGTCATGGCCGAGGATGGCCGGGGCGATGTGGTCCTGAATAGCCCCGATGATGGCCCCGGCCGTGTCGCCGGTGATGACGCCGGTGGGCGGTGCCTCACCGTAGCCCACGGCACCGGTGTCGGTGTGGAGCTCCACGATGACGTCCTCGACGCTGTTGACGGTGCGCAGTGCCGTTTTGAACGGCACCCGCAGCGGGGTGGAAATGCGGCCCAGCCGCACCTGCGTGATCTTCATACGCCCATCCTCCTTATTCCAGCGGCAGGTTGGCCAGTTTGACCACAGCCTGCGCGATGATCTGTGCGTTCTGCACCAGACGGTCCAGGTCGATAAACTCGTCCGGCTGATGTTCCGTCACCGGGTCGCCGTCGAAGAGGGGGCCGAAGGCCACCGTGTTCGGCAGGACTTTGGCATAGGTGCCGCCGCCGATGCACTTGGGGGCAGACCGGTCGCCGGTGGCGTCGCGGTAGACGCCCAGCAGCGCCTGCACGAGCGGGGTCTGCTCCGGGTAATAGAGCTTCTGTTTGTGGACGGACTGGTCCAGCGCCCAGCCGGCGGCCTCGAAGGCGGCCTTGACGGCGGGGGCGCAGTCGTCCACCGTTTTGGTGACGGGGTAGCGGTAGTTCAGCTTGACCCAGAGGTGCGTCTCGTCGCCCTCGATGAGGCCCAGATTGCAGCTCATGGGGCCGGAGAGGTCGTCTTCCAGCCGGTGGCCCAGCAGCCGTTCGCCGTAGGGGTCCATGCCCAGCGTTTCTGCCAGGAAGGCCACGGCCTTCCCGGCGTCGCCTTCCAGCGGGAGCTGTTCCAGATAGAGCGCCAGCCGCCCGATGGCATTCTGCCCCTGTTCGGGGTGGCTGCCGTGGGCCGAAACGCCGTCGGCTTCCACCTTCCAGCCGCCGGGGATGGCGGTGCAGGTGATGTGCGCAGCCGCCGGAAGGGAAGCCCCCGCCGGGGCGGTCAACTCGGCGCAGGCGTAGTCCGGCACCACATTGCCGGCCACGCCGCCCCGGACCGCGACCAGCTTCCAGGCCCCGGTCTGGTGCAGCTGCACCGCATAGCTCTCGTTCAGGATGCCCTTTTCGCCGTTGATGAGCGGGTATTCGCCATCGGGCGTAAAACCCAGCACCGGGATTTCGCCGCCGTGGTCGCGGTAATAGAAGACATCCCGGTCGTTGGTCTCCTCGTTCAGACCGAAGAGCAGACGCACCCGGCGCCGGAGCGGGATGTTCAGGTCCCGGATGGCCTTCAGCGCAAACAGGCTGGCCACCACCGGGCCCTTGTCGTCGATGGCCCCCCGGCCAAAGAGCCGGCCGTCCACGATCTCGGCCCCATAGGGCGGGTGGTGCCAGCCCTCGCCTTCGGGCACGACGTCCAGATGGCCCAGCACGGCCACCATCTCGTCGCCGGAACCGATCTCGCACCAGCCGATGTACCGGTCGAGGTCGGTCGTCTCGAACCCCAGCTCACGGCAGAGGGTCAGCGCCTCCGTAAAGCAGGCGTCCACATCTGCACCGAAGGGCTTGCCGGGCAGCTCCGGCCCTTCCACGCTCTTCTTCCGCACCAGCCGCTGCAAGGCGGCGGTCATCTCCGGCCGCAGGGCGGCAACGGCTTCGTTCAGCGCTTCCTTCATCGTGCCATCCCCTCCCGCGACAAGCGCTGGTAGGCGATGCGGGGCGTTCCATCGGCCACATGGATGATGCCGCAGCGGGTGAAGCCGTTCTTTTCCAGCAGGTGCTGCATGATCTTGTTGTCCGCGTGGGTATCGGCCCGCAGGCTCTCGCAGTGCTCCAGACACCAGTTGATGACATCGGTCGCCACGCCGGGGCGCTTGCCCGCCGAGGCCAGCCGGTGGATGGTGCCATAGGGCAGCGCATCGTTCAGCCACTGGCCGTCTTCGATCTTTGCATAGGTCGGGTCCGGGCCGAGGACGAAGGCGAACACTGCCTCCATCTCACCGTTGTGCAGATACACGAACAGGCGGTTGGTGTCGATGTCCTCTTCGATCAGGTCCTGCGGGGGAAAGCTCGTCCCCCACTGGGTCGGGTTGCCGCTGGCGGCCATTTCCTGCCGGGCGCGGGCATAAATTTGCATGATAGCGTCCAGATCAGAGCGTCTCGCTCCACGAAACATGTTCATTCACCCTCTCTTGCGATGCGCAGAAACCGACGCATCCAGTCTATTGGTCTCATTTTATCACAATCCGGGCCGAAATTCCAGTTTTGACCGGACACAAAACGGCCCCCTCCGCCAAAAAGCGGAGAGGGCCGCCGGAAAGGAACCCGCACATCACGCATGGGGGCGGCGCTGGCGGGCATTGCGGTACTCGCGGGGGCTCTGGCCGTAGCGCTCGTGGAACAGGCGGTAGAAGTAGCTCGTGTTCTCGTAGCCCACCTGGGTGATGATCTGCTGGATGTTCAGGTCGCTGCGGCGCAGCAGGCGGGCCGCCGTCTCCATCCGGTGCTTCTGAAGCAGTTCCTTGTAGGTCTTGCCGGTCTGTGTGCGGACGCACTCGCTGACATAGGCCAGCGAAACGCCATAGGTGCGCGCTACGTTGGAAAGGCTTGCTTCACGGTAGTTCTGGGTGATCTCCTGTAAGGCCGCCTGGACCAGCGCTTCCCGGCTGACAGTCTCGCCGCGCGCTTCCAGCGGAAATTTCTGCATCTGTTTCATAAGAATCCGGTCCTCCGTTGCGGCGCGGCGGGCGAGGGGACAAAAGGGGGATGTCGGACGCCCGCCGCTGCCAGTTCCATGGGCTTTCTGGGAAGCCCTTCTGACCATAATACGGTCGTACCTGGCAAAAGATTGCAGCAGTTCCCTAAAATTTTGAGCAGACTAAAACTTTCACAATTTCACACCAAAAAAGCCGCCGCCCGGCACAGGCGGCAGCTTTTGTTTATCAGGCTTAAAATCCAAACAGGGAAAGCAGGCTGGTTGTTTCCATCAGACCCAAATCGCTGGAGGACGCGTTGCAGTGCACCGTCACCGTGCCGTCGGTCAAAACATCGTTACCGGTGGCGTTGATCTCGACATTTGACCAATCGGAGCCTCCGTAATAGATATCAGTTATTCCACATACATTGAATGCTTCCCGGTCAACGAATGAAACACTTGCAGGAATATATATCTGTTTCAGTCCGGAATAGCTGAAGGCCTTGACCGGAATGCTCTTCATACTCTTGGAAAGCGCAATTTTTTCTAATCCGCTGAACGAGAAGGCTCCCTCGCCGATCTGCGTCACTGTATCCGGCAGTTTCAGCTCCTTGATTTTTGTTCCCTGAAACGCGCTCTTTCCGATTCGTTTCAGCTGTGACGGCAGATTGATCTTTTCTAGCGCATCGCATCCACTAAACATTGCATCCGGTATCTCGGTGATTGCATCATTCAGCTTTACCGACTTCAAGTTCGTGCAATACTGGAACATTCCGCTTCCAAGCTGCGGTGCGCCTTTGATCGTAGCAGTCAGCAGGTCATCATTCCAGCTGAACGCGCTCCAATCCAGCTTTGTTACGCTGGCCGGAACCGTCACTTCCGATATCCGGGTCTTATAAAATGCCTCATACCCGATGGTCGTCAGGCTCTCAGGTAAAGCAATTGAACGCAATCCTGTGCAGTTATCAAACGCTTGCCCTTCAATCTCCTTCAGATTTTTTGAAAGATAGATCGTGGTCAGCCATTTACAGTTGTTAAACGCACTTTGACCAATTGTTATTACCGTATCGGGAATCACGATACTGGTAATCCCCATGCACTGCTCAAAGTTGGACATAGAACCCGTGATACTTCCGATTTCTGTCACTGGCATCCGCCCGTTTGTTGTGTTGATATAAGCCGGAAACTCCACATCGCCGGAGGGGACAGCACCTTTTTCATCGTATCCAACCAGTGCCATTCCCGTTCCAGCATAATTGGGCCGGTAACGCCAAAGCACCTCGCTGGCCTGCTGACCACTGGGAAGCTGTTCAAACCTTTCCAGCTCCGCATTGCATCGGAGTTCCGCTTCTCTTAGGTCATCGTTATCTGCTGTAATACTAATCTTCTGCCAATCCGTTTCGCTCCCTGCATAATGGATTCGGAAATTCCATGAAACGCTTCTCCAGAACGCTTTCGCACCAATGCTGGTTATACTGTGCGGCAGATAGACATCCTTCAATTCACAATTGTAGAATGCACCTTCATCCAGTTCTTCAACACCGTCCAGTACCTCGACATAGCGCAACCCGGTTTCCCAGAACGCATTTTTGCCGATTTTTTTCACCCCAGCAGGAATCTCAATAAAATCAATATAGCAGCTCTCAAAAGCTGCTTCACCGATCTTGGTCAGTCCATCGGGCAGTTTTGTCTTTTGATAGGAATTATCCCATCCCGTACTTTCATCGTAGGTGTGCTCTACATAGAATGCCCAGTCTGCATCGTAGAAAGCGTAATTTCCAATCGTTTTGAGCTGGGAAGGGAATTTGAAATTGTGCAGATTCTTGCACAGAGCAAACGCATAATCCGGAATTTCCGTGGTAGCATCGTTCAGCTTTACTTCTACCAAATCATTGCAACAATAGAACAGATAGCTTCCCAGCTGCGCCGGGCCTTGAATAGTTGCCTTTTGCAGACCCGACATACCGGAAAATGCCCAGTTTGCAATTTGGGTCACACTAGCCGGAACAGTCAGTTCCACAATCTTGGCATTTCCAAAATCTATGTTGTCAATGGACGTGATGGTATAATCGCCCAATTTACTGGGGAATGTCAAATTCCGGGGTAAGGCGCTTTTACTTGAATCGTAGCCGACAAGGGTGCCAGTAGTCTTGCTAGTCGGCTGAATCTTCCAGTACACACCCGTCTGATCCGACAGTATCACCGTACCGTTTGGGATAGGGTCTTGTTCCGGCGTTGAGTCAGGTGTCGGATCAGGCGTCGGTGTTGGAATAGGGTTTGGATTGGGCTTCGTACTGGAACTGTTGCTTGAACTCTCGTTTCCTCCCGAACTGCTACCGCCACAGCCGGTCAGCAGACCAAGTGACAGCAGGGCCGTTATCAATAAGATGGCCGCTGTTCGAAACCACTTTTTTTGAGACTGCATAAACTTTGCTCCTCCTATATTGATTCATTTTCAGTGTATCCCTCCGACAGATTCTGTCAAGTTTTTTCATCAAGTTTCGCAAATTGCACAGGAACAATGTGAATTTTTGGTGAAAGAAACAAAAAGCCGCCGCCCGGCACAGGTGGCAGCTTTTCCGGAAACGTGAGGAAAACACGAGATCTTCCGGGAGAAACTCAGAACATATTCTCGTTGTGGTAGCGTCCGGTGCGGACGAACTCCACCCACTCGGCCACGTTGACGGCGTGGTCGCCGATGCGCTCCAGATACTTGATGACCATCAGCAGGTCGAGCGCGGCGTCCACCTTGGCGGGGTCGGCGGCGATCTCCTCAGCGAGGGTGTGCTTGATGGCGTTGAAGTCATAGTCCACCTCGTCGTCGGCGGCAATGACCTTCTGGGCGGCAGGCTCATCTTCCCCGGCCAGGGCGGCGAGGGCGTCCAGGATCATCTTGTGGGCTTTCTGGCCCATCCGGATGGCCTGGCTGACCGCCGGGTCGCCGTCCCTGCGGACGGTAACGAGGTGGGGGATGATCTCCGCGATGTCGGCGGCATGGTCGCCCATGCGCTCGATGTCGGTAACGACCTTTATGGCCGTGGAGATGCGGCGCAGGTCGCCCGCCACCGGCTGCTGGCGGAGCAGCAGGGTCATGCAGCGATGTTCGATGTCCCGCTCCATGTTGTTGATCCGGCCATCGCCCTTGACGATGGCGGCAGCGGCCTCGGCGTCAGCGGTGCAGAGGGCCTCCAGCGCGGCCTCCACCGCGTCGGCGGAGTTCTGGCCCATCTCGACCAGCGCCGCCTTCAGGGCGGTAAGGTCGGCCTCGTATTGTGTGCGAACTGTCATACTGTGACCTCCCTCATCAGCCGAACCGGCCGGAAATGTAATCTTCGGTGCGCTTGTCCTGCGGGGTGCTGAAGATCTGCGCCGTGGGGCCGACCTCCACCAGCTCGCCCAGCAGGAAGAACGCGGTGCGGTCGCTGATGCGGGCCGCCTGCTGCATGTTGTGGGTGACGATGACCACGGTGTAGTCCTTTTTCAGCTCGCTCATCAGCTCTTCGACCTTCATCGTGGAGCCGGGGTCGAGGGCGCTGGTGGGCTCATCCATCAGCAGCACTTCGGGCTTGACGGCCAGAGCGCGTGCGATGCACAGGCGCTGCTGCTGGCCGCCGGAAAGGCCCAGAGCGCTCTTCTTCAGGCGGTCCTTGACCTCGTTCCAGAGGGCAGCGCCCTTCAGGGAGCTTTCCACCAGCTCGTCAAGCTCGGCTTTGTTGTGCACCCCGTGGAGCTTGGGGCCGTAGGTGATGTTATCGTAGATGCTCATGGGGAAGGGGTTGGCCTTCTGGAACACCATGCCCACCCGGCGGCGCAGCTCGGTGAGCTGCATCTCGTGGGCGAAGATATCCTGCCCCCGCAGCCGGACATCGCCCTCGATGCGGATGCCGGGGACCAGGTCGTTCATCCGGTTCAGTGTTTTCAGAAAGGTGGACTTGCCGCAGCCGGACGGGCCGATGAGCGCAGTGATCTCGCGCTCGCCCACATCCAGCGAAATATCCTTCAGTGCCTTGAAATCACCGTACCATAAATTCAGGTTTTGAGCTGTGATCATGGAGGACATAGATTCAGTTTCTCCTTCGTACAACCTCTCCGTCGTGCCTTCGGCCCGACAGCTCCCCTGGCAGGGGAGCCTCTGGCGTATCCAGCAAGCTGCATCCGACTGCCAAGGCCTCTCCTCGTTAGGGGAGGTGGCATCGCGAAGCGATGACGGAGAGGTTTATTGTTTCTGTTTCAACTTGGTCTTGGCCAGGCGGGCAGCCAGGTTGATGACCAGCACCAACACCAGCAGCACCGCGCCGATGGCCCAGGCGGAATCGAAGTCGCCGTCCTCAAAGGCCCGCAGATAGAGCAGGACCGAGAGGGTCGCACCGTTGGAGGTGTAGGCCTTCGCAACGCCCTTGGCGATGACCTCGGCAGCACCGGCGGTGAAGAGCAGTGCGGCGCTTTCGCCCACGATACGGCCCACGGCCAGGATGCAGCCGGTCACGATGCCGTCGATGCTGCAGGGCAGCACGATGGTGCGGATGATGTGCCACTTGCCCGCGCCCAGACCCATGGCCCCCTCGCGGTAGCCCTGGGGCACCGTCTTCAGGGATTCCTGGGTGGTGCGGATGATGGTGGGCAGGTTCATGATGACCAGCGTCAGGCAGCCGGAGAGCAGGCAGGTCTGGAAGCCCAGCGCCTGGGCGAAGACCAGCATACCCACCAGACCATAGATGATGCTGGGGATGCCCGCCAGCGTCTCGTTGGTGAACTCGATGACCTCGATGATGCGGCGGTTGGTGGCGTACTCGGTCAGGTAGACCGCAGCCCCCACGCCCAGTGGCAGCACAATGAGCAACGTCAGCACGATGACATACAGCGTGTTGAGGATGGCCGGCAGGATGCCGTCCGTCCCCTTGAGGACGCTGGCCGTGGTGGTCAGGAACTTCCAGCTGATGTGGGGCAGGCCACGCACCAGCACCATCCCGATGATGCCCGCCACCAGCGCCATGACCAGAATGGCCGCGGCCCAGACAGCGGCGGTGAAGAAGCGGTTCCAGGCCCTGCGGGCCGGGGAGAACTCAGCGTTCATCGCGGTCTCCTCCCTTCAGCACAACATTCAGCACCACATTGATGAGCATGATGAAGACGAACAGCACCAGCGCGATGCTGAACAGTGCCTGCTTCTGCAGGCCGCTGGCGTAGCTCATCTCCTTGGCGATGGCCGTGGTCAGGAAGGTGACGCTGCGGAAGAGGCTGTCCGGCATATTGGGGCTGTTGCCTGCCACCATCATGACGGCCATTGCCTCGCCGATGGCGCGGCCGATGCCCAGAACGATTCCGGCTGCAATGCCGCTCCTGGCCGCCGGGATGCTGATCTTGAACCAGGTTTCCGTATCGGTCGCACCCAGTGCCAGACTGCCCTGCTCATACTCGGGCGGCACGGCGTTGAGGGCCGTCACCGACACCGACACGATGCTGGGCAGTATCATGATGGACAGCACCACGATGGCCGACAGCAGGCAGGCGCCCGACGCCTTTCCAAACACCTTCGCCACCGCAGGCACCAGCACCTGCATGCCCAGCAGACCGAACACCACACTGGGGATGCCGCTCAGCAGCTCCACCGCCGTGACGACCACATTGCGCACGCCGGGAGCTGCCGCTTTCGAGAGGAACACTGCTGTCAGCAGGCCCACCGGCACGCCGATGAGGGACGCGCCCAGGGTGCCATAAATACTCGAAAGCACGAAGGGCAGGATGCCGTACTTCGGCTCGGACGCCGTGGAGGCCCACTCGGTGCCGAAGAGGAAGTTCAGCGGGCCGATCTTTCCGATGGCGGGCAGGCCCGACAGGAACATATAGATGGTAATGACAGCCACGCAGCCTACAGCAAGGATGCCGCAGAGGAAGAAGATGGCGTTCATGACAGCTTCCAGCCACTGGGCCGGGGTGCGGGGCAGCTCGAATTTTTTCATAAAAACACCTGAGGGATCCCTCACAAAGTTACTCGTTCACCGGCACAGCGCCTGCGGTGCGGATGAGGTCGGCAGCGTCAGTGCTGGCAGCAAAGTCGAAGAAAGCCTGAGCCTGAGCGGAGAGGGTGACGGAGTCGTTGGTGACGAACACGAAGGGACGCTGCACCTCATAGCTGCCGTCCTTGACGGTCTCCTCGCTGCACTCCACGCCGCCGACGGTCACAGCCTTGACGGTGTCGCCGATGGCAGACAGGGAAGCGTAGCCGATGGCCAGAGGATTGGCCTCCACAGCGCTGATGACAGCGCCGGTAGCCGTCAGCTCCTGCGCATACTTGCAGGAATCCTTGACGTCCACGATGCTCTCGAAGCCATCGCGGGTGCCGGAGCCAGCCTCGCGGCCCACCAGAACGATCTCGCCGTCGTCGCCGCCGACCTCAGACCAGTTGGTGATCTCGCCGGTGAACATCTGCTTGAGCTGGTCAACGGTCAGGTCCTTGACCTTGCTGTCCTTGTTGACGATGATGGCGATGCCGTCCAGAGCTACGATGGTGCCGGTAACGCCGGTCTCGTCAGCCTTCAGGGCGCGGGAAGAAAGACCGATGTCCAGAGTCTTATCGGCAGCGCCGGTGATGCCTGCGCCGGAACCGGTGGGGTCATAGCTGATGGTGACATCCGGCTCGATCTCAGCGAAGCCCTCGGTCAGGGCGGCGATGACGTTCTTCATAGAGGTGGAACCGCCGGTGGCGACATTGCCGGACAGCGCAGCCGTAGAAGAAGCGGAAGCAGCAGTGCTGGATGCGGCGGCAGAAGAGGCAGCAGTGGAAGAAGCTGCGCCGCCGCAGGCGGTCAGGGCAGCAGCAGCGGCAGCGGCGCCGCAGATGGACAGGAACGAACGACGAGTGATCTTTTTCATCATAATATCTCCTTCAACTGGGCCGGCCCTTTTGTTCTGGCCGGGCTGTTTTCCTTTTCCTTGTTGTGTCTCTCTTGGGACGCCTTTATTGTAGCGCACCGCCCATCCGGCTGCGACCATGGCGGCGCAAAATGCAGGTAAAGCTTTGTGCGGTGTTTTTGCGCTGCTGTCATCCTCTGGTAAAGCCGGTGTGGAAAACAGGACACTTGATTTTACATTTCCGGTCAAACTATCAAAAATCTGCACTTTCGTTTGTGCATCCCGCCCGCTGAAGGGTGCAAAAAAGGCTGCTTCACAGAACGTAAAGCAGCCTTTCAGACCCTATTATCGAATCAGAATTTCTCTTCCGTGCCGTCCGGGCGGTAGAGCCGGACATATCTGCGCCACTTGTCCGCGCCCATCACCCGGCTGTAGCAGTCGGCCAGCTCTTTGTTGGCCGTCTCCGCATCCAGTGTCTCCCCCTCGGCAGGCAGGACCAGCACCCGGAACCATGCGTCGAAAAGATGCTCCGTCCAGCCGGTGTCAACGGCCCCGCAGCGGGCATAAAAGCCCAGACGCCGGACGGCCATGGCCTCGTCGTCAGCCTTCTCGGGACACTCGGCCTCAATGAGGATGGCCTTTGCGCCCTCCTCGTGGGCGGGCAGAGCGGCCAGCAGACGTGCGCCAATGCCGGTGCTGCGGTAGGCGGGCAGGACGGAGAAATAGTCCAGCTGGCTCACTTCACAGCCCATAGGCCGCACCATCAGCAGATAGGACACCAGCGTCTCCCCCTCGAACACGCCCCAGGTGTGGGCCATGCCGACGGCTTCACTGTTCAGTATCATGCTCAGGGGTTTCAGCTCGCTGGGCGGGAAGTCGCGGCGCATCTCGTCCAGATACACCCGCGTCAGCTCGTCGGCGGTGAGTTTCTTCCACGTAAAGGTCTGGGGCTTCATATCAAAATTCCTTTCTGATAAAAATACCGCCGGGCCGGGCGCAGCGGCCCGTTCCCGGCGGTGCTCAATCTTTGCTTTTTACAGCTGCTTGCGCAGGGCATCGTACACAGCCTGCACATCGCCCTTGATGACCACCTGGCAGGCGTTCTTGGCCGGGCGGATGACGCCCTCTGCGCCTGCGGCCTTGGCAGCGGCCTCATCCACGGAGGCGTAGCTGTGTACCTCAAAGCGGAGGCGGGTGGCGCAGTAGTCCACCTTGACGATATTGTCCTTGCCGCCGAGGGCTTTCAGGATGCCGGAGGCCAGTGCCTCGCTCTCGGCAGAGCTCATGCCGGGCGTCTTTGCCCCGCCGTTCTTATGGTTGTGATAATACTTGCGTCCAAAGTAGAAGCAGGCCATGGCCACCATGGCGAGAACGATCTTGAACGGCAGCGTGATCGGAAGGAATGTGACGATGAGCGCGATGACGATAGCGGCGATCCAGCTGTAAATATCCATTCCCAAAAACATACGATAATTCCTCCTTTGGGGAACGATGCGGCGGGCGCTTCCGGCAGGAAGCCGCCCGGACCCAGTCCGGGTACAACACCATATTAACATACTGCCGGGAAAAAAGAAAGCCTTTTCGGGTATCTTTCGGCCCGAGAGCTTGCATCCCGGGCCGGAATCGGGTACTATAAAGACAGTATATCCCCAATACACGGAAGGAGCATCCTTATGGAATGGACTGATATTCGCCTGACCGTATCCAAAGCCGACGCCGAGGCCGCTGAGGCCGTGGCCACCATGATCGCGGAGGGCGGCATTTATATCGAAGACTACAGCGACATCGAGGAACAGGTGGAGCAGATCGCCCACGTGGACCTCATCGAGCAGGAGCTGCTGGACAAGCCCCGGGACACCGTCATCATCCACATGTACCTCGAGCCGGGCGCTTCGCCGGTGGAGACGCTGGCCCTCATCGCGGCCCGGATGGAGGCCGCAGGCATCCCCTACACCTCCGAGACCGAGGGCGTGGAGCAGGAGGACTGGCAGAACGGCTGGCGCAAGTATTACCACCCGATGGACGTGGGCCAGCGCCTCGCCATCGTGCCGTCCTGGCAGGACTACGACACCGACCGCGTCAAGCTCATCCTCGACCCGGGCCTTGCTTTCGGCACCGGCGGCCATGAGACCACCAACCTCTGCCTCGAAGTGCTGGACGAGCGGGTCAGAGGCGGCGAGCGGGTGCTGGACATCGGCACCGGCAGCGGCATCCTCGCCATCGCGGCCCTCAAGCTGGGTGCAGCCGTGGCTGAGGGCGTGGACATCGACCCCGTGGCCGTCCGCACCGCCGGCGAGAACGCCGCCCTCAACGGCGTAGCCGACAAGCTGACCGTCCTCGTGGGCGATCTGTCCGACAAGGCCAGCGGCAAGTACGACATCATCACGGCCAACATCGTGGCCAACGCCATCATGTCGCTGGCCCCCGCCGTCCCCGGCCTGATGGCCGACGACGCCGTCTTCATCGCCAGCGGCATCATCGACAGCCGGAAGGATGAGGTCATCGCCGCGCTGGAAGCCGCCGGCCTCGCCGTGCTGGAAGTGAAGGAGAAGCGCGGCTGGGAGTGCATCGTCTGCAAAAAGGCATAAGGCCAACCTCTCAGTCAGTGCTTCGCACTGCCATTGCCGGGTTGCGACTCCCTGCTTCCGCCACTGGCGGCGGTCGTCGTTATTGCCCCTGTGAGGGGAGCCTAAGATATAAAGGATCAAAAAATATGCCGCACCGTTATTTTACCACTGAAATTTCCGACGGTACCGCCGTGCTGCGGGGGGCCGACGCCCACCATCTCTCCCGCGTGATGCGGGGCAAACTGGGGGACACCGTCATCCTCTGCGACGGCAGCGCCGTCGAGTATACTGCCACCATTACCGGTTTCGGCGACGAGACGGTGGAGTTCAGCGTGGAGCCGGGCTACCCCAGCGCCGCAGAGCCCACCGTAGACGTCACCCTGCTGGTGGGCTACCCCAAGCAGGACAAGCTGGAGCAGGTCATCCGCCACGGCGTCGAACTGGGCTGTGACCACTTCATCCCGTTTTTCAGCCGCTACTGCGTGGCCGCGCCCAAGAAGGAAGAGCAGAAAAACGAGCGCTACAACCGCATCGCCTTTGAAGCCGCCAAGCAGTGCGGCCGGGGCATCCTGCCGGATGTGGCCCTTCCGCTGCCCAACTTCGGGGCCGTCTGCCGCAGCCTCGACCAGTATGACCTCGTGCTCTTCTGCTACGAGTGCGGCGGCGCACCCCTGCGCCAGCTGCTGGCTGAGGCCACGCCCGCCGATGGCGAAAAGCTGAAGATCGCCATCATCACCGGCGCAGAGGGCGGCTTCGCCGTCGAGGAAGCTGAGATGGCCGCAAAAGCCGGCGCAAAGACCGTCGGCCTCGGCCCCCGCATCCTCCGCTGTGAGACGGCCCCGCTGGCCGTTGTCTCTGCCGTCATGACCCTGACGGGGAACCTCGAGTAAGTTCTGACATCAGAAACGGCGTCCCGCCGAGGTGGGACGCCGTTTCTCTTTATCTTGCATCTGCATCCCGCAGGGCCTTTTTGATGGCCAGCAGATTCTGCGGGCTCATGGAGAAGCTGCGCAGTCCGAGGTGGAGATACTGGGTCGCGTTGACGGCATTGCCGACGGCGAGGCCGCAGATGGTGACGGGGATGTCCGCTTTCCTGGCGGCGTCCACCACCATGGCGATGAGCTTTTTCATGGCCGGGCTGGCGGGACGGTAGTAGTGCTCGGCAATGGCCAGTTCCCGGCTCACCGCGTGGGTGTACTGGGTCAAGTCGTTAGTGCCGATAACGAAGAAGCGGCAACCGTGAGCCGTGAAGTCCTCTGCCGTCAGGCAGGCGGCGGGTACGCTGAGCATGACGCCGAAGGGGACGTCAGGCTCGAACTCCGCGCCCCGCTCGGCGAGCTTGCGGCGGCAGTAGTCCACCACCTGCATGGCGGAATCCCAGTCCTCGATGTCCGTCACCATGGGGAACATGACCCGCAGCGGGCCTTTTGCGGCGGCACGCATGAGGGCGCAGATCTGAACTGCCATCTGGGGCAGATTGCGCAGGCTGCTGCGGATGCCCCGCAGGCCCAGCTTGGAGGACTGGACGCCCTGATAGGCGTCGGCCATGGTGCGGTCAGCACCGAAGTCGAAGGTGCGCACCGTCACCATCTTTCCCTTGGCGGCGGCGAGGCAGGAGGTGTAGAACAGATACTGCTCCTGCTCGTCCATGGCATGGCCGGGCATCATCATGTAGCTGCTGCGCAGCAGGCCCACGCCGGACGCGCCGGACTCCATCGCGGTCCCCACATCCTCGGGGCCGAAGCAGTTGGCCAGAAGTTCGAACTCCTCGCCGTCCCGGGTGCGGTTGGGCAGCTCAAGCTGGGCGTTCAGCTCCTTGTTCTGGCGCTGCATCTCGCAGATGCAGGTGATGGCGCTCTGCCGGGCGGCGGCATCCGGGTCAAGGATGCACTCGCCCTCGGTGGCGTTCAGGATGACCTCGCGGCCATCGCAGTCTTTCAGAAAATCTTCGCCCACCTGGGTGATGCCCGGGATGTTCAGCGAGCGGGCGATGATGGCCGCATGGCTCTGGCCGCTGCCCTCGGCGGTGATGAGGCCGAGGATGCGGCCCGCCGGGACGCTGAACAGATCGGTGGGCATGAGCAGGTCAGACGCAAGGATGACCGGGTGGTCGAGGGCCAGCCAGCTGCGGATCCGGTGGCAGAGGATGTTGGTGATGCGCTGGGTCACGTCGAGGATGTCCACGCTCCGCAGCTGCATGTAGGCGTTGTCCTTCATGGCGGCCAGCTGGGCGGCGTAGCGGCGGCCCACACGGTCCATCGCCTCGGCGGCACCGACGCCGGCCTTTATCTGGAAAGCCACCTCATTCATGAAGCCCTCGTCTTCCAGCATCATGCTCTGGAACAGGAAGATGGCCTGCTCCGAGGGCGCGGCGCGGCCTGCCATCTCGTCCAGCTCCTGCTGAGCGACCTTGATGGCGTCTTCCAACGCCTGCTTTTCCTGTTCGGGGTGGAAAGGCCCCTCGCCGAACACCAGCGGCGGGCGGTCCAGCCGGCTGACCTGACCCAGCACGAGGCCGGGCGATGCGGTAAAGCCCTTATATACCTTCATGTTTCCATCTCCTCCGGCGGCACTCTGCCGGTCAGCGCCCGGCAGACCAGTGCCTGCAAAAAGGTGTTGGGCAGCAGAGCGGCCCGTGCGGCCTGCGCCGGGCCTGCTTCACCCTCGAACAGCGGCTCGAAGCTCCTGAGGCGCTCGAAGTCGCATTTTGCAAGGAAAGCTTCTCCCAAAGTACGGGTGGTGTAGTAGGGGGCGGGGTCTACGCCCACGTCCTCAGCCACGGCTTCCAGCGGGGCAAGCTCTGCATCCGAGAGTTTTGCCAGCAGGAGAGCAGCGTCTGCCGTCAGGGTGGAGGGGTGCTTTTCCCGCACGTCCTTCTGGACGGCCTCGAAGGCCGCATGGAATGCGGCGGCATCCGCGCTGCTCTCAGCCCCGCTGTCCACAGCGTAGGCGCAGCCCCGCAGCCGCCCGAAGGCCCGCAATGTATCGTGGTAGCCCAGCTCGATGTTCCGCCGGGCGGTGGCGGGCTCGAAGTGGAGGATGTCGCCCAGCTCCCAGTAGCTTCGGATGAGGGTGGTGGGCAGGCCGGTGCGGTTGGGGCGGGTGATGCCCACACCCTCCAGGTCTACACAGACCAGCTCTTCTGCGCCCATCTTCTGGGCCAGCGCGGTGGGCATATTGTCCCGGTAGCCGCCGTCGAGGTAAGACACCCCGTCGATGGTGTGGGCCCGCAGGGCGGGGAAACAGGCTGCAGAGGCCAGCAGGTAGTCTTTCACCTTGCCCTCGGGGATGTCTTCCAGCGGAAGCTCCCGGGCCTTGAGGGTCTTCTGCTCCACGGTCACAAGGCCCAGCCGGATGGGGCTTTTGCGGAGTTTATCTTCGTCCAGCACCCGCTCGACGATCTCTTCCAGCGGGGTGACGTCCATGCCGCCCTGAGTCACAGCGTCTTTGAGGAATGCGTGCAGCTCGGAAAGCGGCGCATCCTCGGCGGGCAGCTCCATCACATCCTGGCTGCGGATGGTCAGCCACATGTCCCGGGCCGTCTCGTAGAGGTCGAGGGCGAACATGGCGCCGTTCAGGCTGCCGACGCTGGTACCCGTAATGATCTGGGGCCGCCAGCCCAGCTCGGTCAGCGCCCGCCAGACGCCCACCTGATAGCTGCCGCGGGCGCCCCCGCCCGCCAGCACCAGCGCCTTTACGGGGGTGTTGTTCTGCGCCATGTTTTCTGCCTCCTTTGATGTGTTCCGGTTTTGCCTAGATTATAGCATATTTCCCGGGAGATTTCTCTCTGTTTTTGTAACAAAAAATGTGCTATAATAAATTCACCTTGCCAGAACGATTCAGGAGGACGACAGATGCACCGCAAGCAATGGATTTTCGACATGGACGGCACCCTCACCGACAGCATGACCGTGGTGTGGCAGGGCGCACCGCTGGAGCTGCTGCGCCGCTATGGCCGCACCGCAAGACCCGGCATCCACGATGTTCTGCTGAGCATGGGGATGGTGGAGGGCGCGGAATATCTCATCCGCACCTACGATCTGCCCCTGACCCTCCGGGACTACGAGCCTGCCATGCGGCAGGTCATCCGGGACCTGTACAAAAAAGTTGAGCTGAAGCCCGGCGTCCGGGAGATGCTGGCCCGGCTGAAAGCCGAGGGCGTGCGGATGTGCATCTGCTCCAACACCTGGGCAGAGCAGTGCGAAGAGGTGCTCACCCGGCTGGGCGTCGCAGACTATTTCGAGTTCTTCTACACCGCACAGGGCGCGAAGAGCAAAGCTCACCCCGAGGTGTTCCACGAAGTCCTCGAGCGGCTGGGCGGCAGCGAACCCGCCGACGCCGTTGTCTGCGAGGACGCTGTCTACGCCACCCGTACGGCCAGGCAGTGCGGCTTTTACCTCATCGACATCGAGGACGAAACCAGCGTTGCCGATAAGCCCGAATTGCAGCGCCTCGCCGACCAGTACATAACGGATTGGACGCAGCTGGACTGGACAAAATTATAAAGCAATGGGGAGGCTCTTCCGGGCCTCCCCATTGCTTTATCGGAACTGCTTTTCCAGATAATCTTTCAGCGCCGTGCGGGCTGCAGGCTCCCGCCCGCGGGGGACAGGGACCCGTGCGCCGCTCTGCATCCAGAACTCACCCGCCGCCAGCTGGGACACCGCCGCCAGATTGACCACATAGGAGCGGTGAAGCTGGACGAAGCGCTCATCCGCCAAAAGCGGCTGGGCCACCTGCGCGAACGGCACCCGGACAGACAGGGACGGCACATCCTCGCCGCTGGCGAGATGGAAATGCACCACATGGTGGGTACACTCGAGGTATTCGATGTCCGCGAAGGGCAGCACCCGCAGACCCGACGCCGTGGCTACCGGGATGGCCGGGCCGTACTCCGGCTCGGTGGCCCGGGCCAGCAGAGCGTCCAGCTGTTCCGGCGGAACAGGCAGCAATAAATACTGCATGGCGTCCACCCGGTAGGCGCTGTAGGCGTGGGCGGGCGTGTGGGCCAGAAAAGCCAGCGGGCTGCGCCGCCCCCGGCTGCGGAGTGCAGCCGCTGCCCGCAGCGACGCGGCGGCTGCCGTGGACGGCAGCTCAATGAGGTACAGCTCGTACCGCTCCCCGGCGTCGTCCCGGGCCAGCAGGGCCTCCGGGCTGTCCAGCTGCTCGATGATGCAGGCGTCGTCCCGCCGGGCATAATAGTCGAGACACTGCCGCTCCACCCGGCTGCGGAGGACGCTGTCCGGGCTGCACACCGCGATATGAAATATCATTCCGAAGCCCCCTTTCGGGCCTGCCGCCGGCGCTTGCTTTTTGGGCCCGGCGGGAGTATTATTGCTATAAAAAACAGAAGGAGAAACTGCTATGGAAATGCCTCTCGTCAGCATCATCGTCCCTGTGTACAATGCCCAGAGCCACCTGAGCCGCTGCCTCGAAAGCATCTGCGGGCAGGAGTACAAGAACCTCGAACTCATCGTCATCAACGACGGCTCCAAAGATAAGAGCCTGCCCGTCTGCGAGGAGTTCCGCAAAAAGGACAGCCGCATCCTGCTGGTGGACAAGGCAAACTCCGGCGTGTCCGACACCCGGAACCTCGGCCTGAAGCTTGCCGGCGGCAAGTACGTCCAGTTCGTGGACAGCGATGACTACATCGCCCCGGACTACACCGCCCGGCTGGTGGAGGCGGCAGAGAAGACCGGTGCCGACCTCGTCATCTCGCCCTACACCATGGTCATCCCCGCCGGGGCGTCGAAGCCGGAACAGGTGCTGGAAAAGATCCAGGACGACCTCGGCGTCATGCATGTTGCACGCCCGCCGGAGAACCGGGAATACGGTTTCCTGCCCGAGGGCGTCTACGACAAGGACACCTTCGCCCGCCGCCTGATGGATAAGCCCGCCTCTTACTTTTACAGCGTGCTCTGGAACAAGCTCTACCGCCGCGACATCCTCACCCGGCACGACATCCGCTTTACCAGCGAGATGCGCTGGGCCGAAGACCTCGTGTTCAACATGCAGTATATCCAGTACGCCGAAGTCTTTGCGTCCATCCCGCAGCCCGGCTACTACTACGTCCAGAACCCTCAGAGCATCTGCCACACCCAGATAAAGCCTGCCACTCTGGTGCAGAACAAGATCCAGGTGTTCCACTACTACAAGGACCTCTACACCCGGCTTGGGATGTATGAGCAGGTGCGGCCCCAGCTCTACAAATTCCTCATCGACATTGCCGAGAGCACTTACCCCTCCGGCCCCTTCAAGAAGGTCATCGACGAGGCGAAAGCCTACTGGAAAGAGCACAAGGCAGAGATCTCATCCTAAAGAAAAGCGGGAGGCCCCTGCGGGGCCTCCCGCTTTTGTTGAAATTCAACCTCTCACCGCTCCATCCCGCTGACACGGGCATGTCGCGGAGCTCCCCTATCAGGGGAGCCTTTCAGAAGAATTTTACGCTCCGATGGCGGCACACTTCTTAGCCAGCCAGTCGCGCTCGTCCTCGGTCAGGCGGGGAGCCAGCTTCTCGAAGACCTCGCGGTGGTAGGCGTTCAGCCAATCCAGCTCGTCGCGGCTCAGAACGCCCGGGACGATGGGGGAGGTGGCGATCGGCACGAACGTGATGGGGCGGAATGCCAGGAACTCGCCGTACTGGTTGGATGCTTTGTGGTAGCACTCCAGCTCATTCTCGATGCGGATGCCGACGACGCCGCCCTCATAGACGCCCGGCTCGTCGGTGACGATCATGCCCGGCTTGAAGACGGTGGTGTTGCGGCCGTTCAGGGCGTGGGGGCCTTCGTGGACGTTGCCCACGTGGCTGACGCTGTGGCCGGTGCCGCAGCGGTAGTTGATGAGGTGGCGCCACAGCGGCTCACGGGCGATGGTGTCCAGCATATGGCCGTCGCAGTAGTCCAGCCAGACAGCCCGGGCGATGTCGATATGGCACTGTAAAGTCCAGGTGTAGAACAGGCGCTCGTCCTCCGTCAGCTCACCCAGCGGGTAGGTGCGGGTGATGTCGGTGGTGCCGTCCATATAGGTCGCGCCGCTGTCCACCAGCAAGAAGCCCTTCTTCTCGAGCTTTGCGTGGTCTTCCTCGGTGGCGTGGTAGTGCATCATGGCGGCGTTGGGGCCGTAAGCTGCAATGGTGCCGAAGCTCTCAGTCAGGAACTTGTCCTGTGCGCTGCGGTACTTGTGGAGGATCTCGTCGATGGTCAGCTCCGTCAGCTCTCCGCCGGCAGCCAGACGGTTCTCCAGCTCGATCTGGAAGCGCACCATAGCCACGCCGTCGCGGATGTGAGCTTCGCGGGTGTGAGCCAGCTCGACTTCGTTCTTGACGCCCTTCATGGGCAGCAGGGGGTCGGCCTCGTCCTTGACGGTCAGAGCCGGGTTGGCCTGCAGGGTCTGGTAAACAGCGTAGTTGACGGAAACGGGGTCGGCCAGAACGGTCTGCTCTTCGGCCTGGGCGGCGAGGAAGGTAAGCACATCGTCGTACTCAGCCAGCTCCACGCCGTTCTCCTTCAGCTCCGCAGCAGCCTCAGCGCTGACGCGGGCGGTGTTGATGAAGAGCGTCGCCTTATCGGGGGTCACATAGCAGTAAGCCATTGCATAAGGGGTGCATTGAATGTCCATCGCACGCAGATTGAGCAGCCATGCCAGATTGTCCAGCTTGCCCACCAGCTGTGCGGTGCAGCCCAGCTCAGAGAGCTTCGCACGCAGCTGGCCCAGCTTCTCGGCAGGGGAGAAGCCTGCGTACTCTTTCGGCAGGAGCCATGCCGGGGTAGCGGGCAGGGCGGGACGGCCCTCCGTCCACAGCTCGTCCTCGAGGTTCAGCAGCTTGATGGTGCCTTTCTTAGCGTCCAGTTCTTTCTGCAGGCTGCGCACCAGACCGCAGGAAGCAGTCAGGCCGCAGAGGCCCAGCTTGCCGCCCTCGGGCAGGACTTTGCCGCAGTACTGCTCGGCGGTCGGCACACCCGGCTCGCCCATCCGCATCAGCTGGATCTCCGTGCCAGCGATCTCCTTCTCGGCCTGCACGAAGTAACGGCCATCGGCCCAGACAGCGCTCTCGGTCATGGTGACGACGAAGTTGGAGTTCTCGCCGTGGAAGCCGGAGAAGTAGGTCAGGGCAGTGTAGTGGTCGGGCATATACTCGCTGGCGTGCGGGTCTCCCACCGGGATGAGGTAGACGTCCACACCGTTTGCCTTCATGGCCTCGCGCAGGGCGGCCAGACGCTCGGGAACGGTATTCATGCTCATGTCAAAAAGCCTTCTTTCTTTATTCTGCCGGAAAAACGTCCGGCGGCGATGGTTTGCTGTCCCTTATTGTATCATTCCGGGGCGCAGAATGCAATTCATGGGCGATGTTTTGACTTTTCGCGTTTTTCCGTGTATGCTAGGGTCGGAAGCTCTTTATAGAATGGAGGCGTTTTCATGGTATTTTCCATCATCATGCTCGTCTGCCTTATCGTCTGTGTTGGCATCGACTATCTGAGCCTGAAACGCATCGAGCGGAAGGGCGCCCTACTGGGCGTCACGCTGCCGCAGAATGCCGCCGATCTGCCCGAAGTGCAGGACATCGTACAGCGGTATCTGCGCCGGCTGCGCACCATCTGCCTGCTCTGTGCCGCTGTGAGTGTCGGGCTGTTTTTCGCGCCCAATTCGCTGTTTTATGTCACGGTCTGGGTCTATTTCTTTTTCGGAAGTCTGGCCCTGCCGTATCTGCCCTGTCTGTGGGGGAACCGCGCTCTGCAAAAACTGCGGGATGCCCACGGCTGGCCTGCCGCGCCCGAGGACGCCGCATGGAAATACGGTCTGCTCTATTATGACCCCGACGACAAGCGCATCTCCGTTCCCAAACGTATCGGCAAAGGAAGCGCTGTCAATCTCGCCACCCTCCGGGGTAAAATCGCTATGGCGGTCAATGTCATTGCAATCGTCAGCATTCTGCTGGTTGGGCCGGTGCTGGGCGTTCTCGACCACACCCCCGCAAGGCTGGAACTGCAAGTGTCGCCCACGGTAGAGCTGCAATCCTACCATGGAAAGACTCAGAAGTACACGATTCCCATAGACGACATCACCGAGGTTCAGGTTTATTCCTCCCTGCCGGAGGCCGGCCGGATACACGGCCTCGATTTGGAGCACTACTGGCAGGGTTCTTTTGTCATGGTACACGACGGCACCGTGCATCTCTGCCTCGACCCCACCGCCGGGAAGTTCCTCCGGGTGGAGACGGAAGACGGCATTTTCTGGTTCACCGGCGAGACGGACGAAAAGACTGAGAAAATCGCCGAATGGATTATTGAAGAGATGGGGCAGACTGCCGATTGACACCGCATTTTTTGCTCCCTGCCTGCTTGCGGGGAGCTTTTGTTTTGCCCCTGCCGCCCGAAAATGCAAACAAATTGCAAAAAATGTTACAAATTTCTCATCAAAAAGGCCGGTTTGCCATTGACAACCTTGTTATAATAGGAGTGTAGGAATTTTTCCGGGTCAGCACTCAGCGGCCCGGACTGCTTGTAAGGCCCGACGGGCCTGCTGGGCAGCGCCTTTGCGGCGTCTGCATAAAAGAAAGAGGCATTTCAGACTATGACCAAGATCGATATTTTCTCCGGCTTCCTTGGTGCCGGTAAGACCACCCTTATCAAGAAGCTCATCAAAGAGTCCTTTGCAGGCCAGAAGGTCGTGCTCATCGAGAACGAGTTCGGCGAGATCGGCATCGACGGCGGCTTTTTGAAGGAGTCCGGCATCCAGATCAATGAGTTGAACGCCGGCTGCATCTGCTGCTCGCTGGTGGGCGATTTCCGCGCCGCCTTGCAGCAGGTGGTGGAGCAGTATCACCCCGACCGCATCGTCATCGAGCCGTCGGGCGTGGGCAAGCTGTCCGATGTGACCCGTGCCGTCGAGGGCGTAGCTGAGCACCTGGATGTGCAGCTGAACAGCTTTGTCACCGTGGCTGACGTGAACAAGGTCAAGATGTATATGAAGAACTTCGGCGAGTTCTACGATGACCAGATCAGCCATGCAAGCTGCATCATCCTGAGCCGCACCCAGACCGCCAGCGAAGAGAAGATCGCTGCAGCGGTGACTATGCTGCGCGAGAAGAACCCCACCGCCACCATCGTCACCACCGCGTGGGATGCCCTGACCGGTGAGCAGATTTTGAACGCTATGTCCACGAAGGACGACTTCAAGGCAGAGCTGATCGCCATGGCAGCCAAGGCCAATGAGGAGCATGCCCACGAGGACGAGGAAGAAGAGCACGAGCATCACCATCATCATTACGATGAGAACGGCGTGTGCAGCTGCGGCCATCACCATCACGACGACGATGATGATGACGATGACGACGAGGACGAACATGAGCATCATCACGACCACGAGGATGATGACCACGATCACGATCATTGCTGCCATCACCATCACGACCATGATGAAGAGGAACACGAGCATTATCACGATGAGGACGGCCACTGCTGCTGCGGTCATCACCACCACCATCATCACGATGGCCACGATGCCGATGAGGTCTTCACCAGCTGGGGCGTCGAGACCGCCAAGAAGATCGCAAAGGCTGACATCGAGCATGCGCTGACCGAGCTGGATACCGGCAAGTACGGCATGATCCTGCGCTCCAAGGGCATCGTGGACGGCGGCGCAGACGGCTGGCTGGAGTTTGACTATGTGCCCGGCGAGTGGGAAGTCCGTTCCCGCGGCGCAGACGTCGGCGGCAAGCTGGTCGTCATCGGCTCCAAGCTGGACGAGAAGGCCATTGCCGGCCTGTTCGGCTGCTGAGCCCGGACAACACAGAGGAGGAAAACCGTTTATGGCAAATGAGATCCCGGTCTACCTGTTTGTGGGCTTCCTCGAAAGCGGAAAGACCAAATTCATCCAGGAGACCTTTGAAGACCCCAACTTCGACTCCGGCGACAAGACCCTGCTGCTGGTCTGCGAAGAGGGCGAAGAGGAATACAATCAGAAGAAATTCGCCTTCCCCGGCGTGACCCTCTACAATCTGGAGGACAAGGTAGAGCTGAACCCCCAGAACCTGGCCAAACTGGCCAAGGAAGCAGATGCAGGCCGCGTGGTCATCGAGTACAACGGCATGTGGCTGCTGCAGGACCTGGCCAACAATCTGCCTGAAAACTGGATCGTCTACCAGTGCATCGCCACGGCCGACGGCACCACGGCCCTCACCTATGCCCGCGACAACTCCATGCGCGCTCTGCTGCTGGACAAGATCGCCCGCAGTGAGCTGATCGTCTTCAACCGCGCCGAGGCCGTCAACAACGATGCCGCCCGTCAGGAGCTGCACAAGCTGGTGCGTCAGGCATCCCGCAAGTGCGACATCGCCTATGAGTTCGCTGACGGCAGCGTGGCCTACGATGATATCCCCGATCCCCTCCCCTTCGACCTGAACAAGCCGGTGGTGGAGATCGGCGACGACGATTTCGGCATCTGGTATATGGATTGCCAGGACGAGCCCCAGAAGTACGTGGGCAAGACCGTGAAGTTCCTGGCGCAGGTCTGCCAGACCAACCGCGCAGGAAAGAACAGCTTCGTGCCCGGCCGCTTTGCCATGACCTGCTGTGTGCAGGACATCCAGTTCGTCGGCTTCCCCTGCTCCTACGATGGCTACAAGGCGCTGGAGCAGCGCGCCTGGGTCACTGTGACCGCAAAGGTCAATTACAAGTTCCACAACATCTACCGCGGCAAAGGCCCGGTGCTGACCGCCATCTCGGTCGAACCCGCCGAAAAGCCGCTGAACGATGTCGTCACATTCTCTTAACCCGCACACTGAAATCACATCAAGGAGGATCTCACCATGAAAACGTTGTTTCGCGTTCTGGGCGCGGCTGCTGCCGTCGCCGCCACCGGTGCCGCCATCGTGGTGCTGGACAAAATTCTGAACGACAAGGGCCCGCTCCACGTCGAAGAGGTGGAGTTCCCCGAAGAGGCTGAAAAGGACCCCGCAGAGGCCGCCAAGGCAGCCGAAGCCTACGCCGAAGGCGAGGCCAAGACCGCTGAGCCGGGCGACGCATGGCCCCCGGCCTTCGAGAAGGCATCCGAGAAAAAGGCATCCGAAGAGCCGGAGGCTCCCGCTGCACAGCCGGAGACGGCCGCGGAAAAGCCTGTGGCCGAGGAAGCACCCGTGAATCCGGTGGAGGCCGGCCCCGCCGTCGCCCCCAGGGATGAGACGGGCAAGTTCGATGTCACCAAGATCGCTGAGGCCAGCGATTTCACCGGCGTGGAAGAGGAATCCGGCTGCAAGAGCTGAGATTTTGCAAGACAAAAAAGGACGTCTCGTCGCAGGATGAGACGTCCTTTTTTGATGCATTTTATGTGCCGTTGGCGATCTGCTTCAGCCGTTCTTTGTCCAGTACGGTGACGCCGCCGCGGTAAAGGCGGACAAGGCCCTCCCCGGCAAAGTATTTCAGCAGGCGGCTGACGACCTCGCGGGCGGAGCCCATGTAGCGGGCGATCTGGTCGTGGGTCATGCGGACATCCGCGCCGCCGGTCTTGGCCAGCTCATCGGTGAGGAAGATGGCCAGCCGCCGGTCGGCGCTCATGAACAGGATCTGCTGCATGGTCCACATGGTGTCGGAGAAGCGCTCGGCGGTCATCTGGTAGGCGTAGCAGCGGACATGGACGTTCTGCTGCATCAATTGGCGGAACACGCCTGCGCCGATGCAGTAGGCCTCGGTGTCCTCCTCGGCGTCGATGTACAGGTCAAAGTTGACGGAATCCATCACGCAGGATGCCGACAGGATGCAGACTTCGCCGGGAAACAGCCGGTAGAGCGTGATGTCCCGCCCATCCTCCGAGAGCAGATAGGCCCGCAGCTGGCCCGACCGCAGCAACAGGATGCCCACGCAGTTTTCGACCGGACTGTGGACCCGTTCCCCTTTCCGGTAGCGCACCGGCCGGGTGAAGCGGCAGAGCTGCGCCTGTTCCTCCGGCGTGAGCTGGTCCCAGAATGGGAAGGCGCAGGCCAGACAGTTCCGGTTGACCGGAGTATTTTGCACATCGGACATGGTGTTATCCTTTCCGCACCGCTTTGGCAGCTTCGGTGCCTGCAAGTGCTCCCTCATAAACGGCCTTGGCGACCTGCAGCAGCCCGCCGGTGCAGTCCCCGGCGGCGTAGAGGCCGGGCAGGGTGGTCTGCATCTTCTCATCCACGACGATGCGGTTCCCTTCGACTTCGGCCCCCAGCTTGCGGGCCAGCGCCGTGCTGCCCGCCACGCCCAGCGCCACGAACACGCCGGACAGGGGCACCTGTCGGCCGCCATTCAGCTGCACACCGGTGACGGTCTGTTCGCCGAGGATGGCGTCCACTGTTTCGGGGCAGACCCTCACCTCCGGCGGGAACTGTGCCGTCAGCGGGGCCCCGTTGGTCAGGAGGGTGACGCTTTTTACCAACGGCAGAAGGGCCTGTACCTCATGCAGGGCATATTCGCCGCTGCCCAGCACCGCCACATCCTTTCCCCGGTAGAAAAAGGCGTCGCAGGTGGCGCAGCAGCTCACACCATGGCCTTCCAGCTCTGCCAGACCGGGGATCTTCGGTGCAGCGCGGGAAGCGCCGGTGGCCAGGATGACGGCATCGGCGGGGAACTCGCCCACCAGCGTCTCGACGGTGAGCTTGTCGGTGTAAGTCAGGCCCACGGCCTCGGTGGTGACGAACTGCACCCCCAGCGCTCTGGCCCCTTCGATGCCCCGGCGTTCCAGTTCGGCACCGGAGATGGGCGCAGCAAAGCCGTAGTAGTTCTGGATGTGCGCGGCGCGGTCCAGTGCGCCGGGCCCTTTGGTGAGAACGGTCGTTTCGACCCCTGCGCGGGCCGTGTACAGAGCGGCCGACACGCCGGCCGGGCCGGAACCGATGATGACGATGTTGGGCATGGGAAGCCTCCTGAAGTTTTTCTTCTAGTATACACCTTTTCCCGCAAAAATCTGTGACCAGGTCTCAAAACTGCACACTTTTCATCCGGGGCCGAGTGTGTTATACTGAATCGACTGAATTTGACCCAGGGAGGCACTGAACATGTCCAAGCAGCGTTTGCTTTTTATCACCACCGGCGGCACCATCGCCAGTGTGCGCACCGCACAGGGGCTGCGGCCCGTTCTGACCAGCGAGGAGCTGCTGGCCCATCTGCCGGAACTGAACGAGCTGTGCTGCCCGGAGACGCTGGCGCTGTGCAGCATCGACAGCACAGACCTCGGCCCCGAACACTGGCTGCTGATGGCGCGGGCCGTGCAGGAGAATTATGCGCTCTACGATGGCTTCATCATCTGCCACGGCACCGATACGCTGGCCTATTCGGCGGCGGCGCTATCCTACCTCATCCAGAATGCGGACAAGCCGATCATCCTCACCGGTGCCCAGCAGCCCATCTCCAACGAGATCACCGATGCGAAGAAAAACCTGCGCGACAGCGTCATCTGCGCGCTGGACCCCGGCAGCCGGGGCGTGATGGTGGTGTTCGGCGGGCATGTCATCGCGGGCACCCGCGCCA